>Ga0209589_1004933_pt1 | contig 22875 bp, 10 predicted proteins | sample CowpeawhiteBW_FD_187525 | JGI IMG/M metagenome (GOLD analysis project Ga0209589, IMG submission 187525) | Root nodule microbial communities of legume samples collected from California USA - Cow pea white BW (SPAdes) (version 2) | ecosystem: Host-associated > Plants > Roots > Nodule | place: USA...
TATATATATATATATAATAAAAATTTGTAATATATAAAATATTGTTAAAGATAAGTCTACTAAAGATAAATATATAAAATAAATGAGTTAAAACAATAAAAACCTGGTTTTGGATGTTAAGAAAGTAAACTCGATAGTAAAGTTGTAGTATCTTATAGTTTCAAGTTTCTTTCTCCTTCTAAAGTCTCAACTTTTATACAAATCTGCAAAATTTATTTTAGGATTAATCATCAATAAAAATAATTAAGAAAAATTATTGTTCTCAACTCAATAATAAATCTTATTTTCCTAAACTTATCTTTTTACATAAAACCCAACTTTAAGCTATGCTCCTATTAATCTATTATCTATCAAAAGACAAACACTAATTTAATTAATAGTTTTGTAAAAAATTTACAATTTCTTGTCAATATATATATGCAAAAAAGTTCTCGAAACTCATAAATCAAAAAGTACCAAAAATTAAAAATTAGACAAAATAAAGACATTTTTAATTCTAGTACAAATTCAAAACATAATAAAAACAACAACACAAATAGAAAGAAAAATCATACTAATAAAATATGAGGATGCAAAAATTGGTATACACAAGTAATATGAGATTCAAGAAATGTAATCTGCCAAAACTAAGAAGACTCCTAGAAGATAAGAAAATAGAATTCAAATTGATTATAAGAGAATAAAAATAACTAATAGTTATCTATCTCATAAACAAAATTTTAATTTACAAAATAAATATTTCAACTCATTAATTATCATTTTTAATATCAATAAAATTAAGAGATACTAATAATTATTTAATTAAATTTTATTCTCAAACATAAATTTATAATCAATTTAATAGGACTATATTAGTAATAAAATATTTTTTTGAGGTATTTTTTTCTTAAACACAATTTTATAATTATTGTTTTGTTGTGTGTTGCTTAGATTATCAGATTTACACACTGTATAAATATGTTTGTGTGTATTGATTTGAGTAGAAACAGACTCTTGTATGGCATATATGTATAAATGTGATCTTGTCATATTTTGGGTTAACAAAGGTCATAATAAGACTTCACTTTTTAATTTTTGTTTAGAAGAGTGATTTTATTTGTGTGATATTTTATTTTTTTTAAAATAAAGTATTTATTTGTGTATTAGTTATTGCTAATAAAAAGAAAGTGTAACAAAATATTTTGAAAAAACTAAAATAAAAAATACATATTTGGTAATCCCTAAAAGATTTACTTAAAATTTTGTAAAAGTAAAAAGCAAAATATTATATAAATCTAAATCAAATTCAAATATGTATCTGGAAATATGAGCAAAGTTGTGGTATATGATAGATAAACCAAACATACTTTGGTGCCTAATATGCTTCGCTTAGATGAAGAAATGAACAAGATATTACTAAGACAGTGAGAAACCTGAACTTCAAATTCAAAGTATGAAGTTTCCATAAGTGTTTACCTGAGCACACACTACGAAGGCAACTAAAGCAGCTCTAAAGAAAGTTTCAAAAAGAGCTCTCAGAATGGAAGAAAAAGAATTCTGCAGTATTCTTTCTCCTGCAATCACTTCATTCACTTCAAAACATACCAATAATAATGCAGCTGAGAGAATGAATGAGTATTGGGTTATAATAAAACATATTGTTAGATCTATGAGATCCAGTTTATTTTAATATTTTTTACATGAGTAGTTAGAACGACTTTGAATATTGTTACCTGATGCAACGTTCCACCCACTTCATAAAGTAATGAAGGATTAAACATCTAATTTATTTTAAGATGGTTGTTGGTACATCACCCATTCAACTACCCAAACCTCGAGACAGAAGTAATAAATATACCAAACCAAGAGGTATCTCATTATACATCATACACAGTCCAAAATAGTGTTCCATATCATTGTAAAAGATATTAATCATTTGTCAAAATTTCTTCGATTCAAAATTTTCAAAATATGTTTGAGTCTCTTTCGACTTTCCCAATTCACAATTAAGTGATTTTAATTCATAAACATCTATTAACGCCTTTCATTATCTCCTTATTAAAAAGGTAAAAATCCATTTCATCCCTATCTTCGTACAAATGGATAACATTTTTTTATTATTTTAATATCAATTAATTATTTTCTATAAAAAAATATAATATTATCAAATATTTAATATAAAATATCATATTCTTAAATCTTGAGCATTAAATATTTATAAAAAAATTAATGATATAAATTTAAGATAATATCAGATATCAATTTGATGAAAGTGAAAAGAATTATATAAACTATTTTAAAATTAACGTAAACAAAATTTCTCAACCAAAACTTTTATAAATTTTGCAAACATTAACAAATGATAAATTTAACACAAACTTTTTAAGTGTGTTTCTGATAAATTTTTTTGTAGTATATTGAATACTCAATAAATTTAATATATTCAATTGAGTTATCGCGGTTAATTTTTTTTTTTCCGTTAATCGGGTGTATCAAACAATAACTCGCTTGTAGTCAAAATATGTTATATGCTACTTAGATTATGGCTTATCTTATGCACTGATATTCTAAGAAAACTGGCTTTTGCGTCTAAATGAGTGTTTTGCTCATTATGCATATTTTTAAGAGTGCACTCAGAATGGAAGAAAAAAATAATATTAATTGTTTATGACTTGTGGTGTTCATGATGTCTGCTAACGGACAACCAATAATGCAGCTAAGAGAATGTGTTTTGGGTTATAATAAAACATGTTGCCCTTAATAAAGATTAATTAGGTATGTATCATGGTTTTCTATTTTTACTATTCTTTACATGACTGATTAGAACCACTTCTGAAAGTCGTTTTAAAATAGTAACATGAATCCACCTACTTAATATACCAAAGCAAGAGGCTTCTCATTATAACATGATAGCATGCTAAAAAAGTATTGTGTTCCATAATTGTAAAATGTATATCATAATTAAAATAGTTACAAAATTCTATCAAATTTTTTTAAAGATTTTGTACAAAATATTTTTCACAACAATTTTTGTTAAAAATATTTGTGAATTTTATAATTTTATAAAAAATAATTATTTATGAAGAAATTATTAGTTAATTAAAACTTTTAAAAAATGACAAAAAACTGTTTTTTATTGCAAAATTTTATAACATATTTTAAAAAAAATCTCATGAAACATGTAAATGTTATGAAATAAAGCGAATAACAGAGAAAATAATAAATAATAGAAAATAGAAGAAACAAACAATAGAGAATAGAGAATGAGATAATATGGAGCAACTCATCTGTGTATTATTATTGTTAGGAAGAGTCCTATTTATAGATACAACATGTAATCCATAAAGGAAACAAATCAACTTAATTAATACAAATATTTACATAAAGAGTAATGAATCATATGAATATCAGTCATATGAATCATATGAGTAAATGTATCAAATCAATGGACAATCATTAATTCATAACACTCCCCCTTGAGTGTCTATTGATAAAAGAATGTGTCTCGTTAAAACCTTACTAGAAAAAATCCTTTGGGATAAAAAACCTAGTGAAGGAAAAAGAGTACAACATTCTGTATTCTTTAATATAATATTGTTCATTACATATTCTATTTCTCCCCCTCATGTAAACTTACATCGTTAAGGTGACGAAGTCCGAACTTGTGAATCATTTGCTCAAAAGTACTTCTTAGCAAAGACTTTATAAATAGACTTGCCAAATTTTCACATGAATGAATTTTTGGATATTTATATCATCTTTTCAATTGAACAATACATTATTGTCTTCATATATATGGTTGTTGATTCCATCTTTGTCGGGGATAGCCATAAATTTCTTGCACATGTTGAATTATAGACCTTAACCAAACATATCGTAATTTTGTATGATTAGAAGATGTTGCTACTATGGTTTGTTTCATATACCTTCATGAAACCATTATGCTACCACATGTGAACAAACATCTTGTTTGTGATCAAATAAATCTTTTGGGATTTCAACCTTTTCGATTAGGTCATTTTGCATTTTAGCTCCCTTTCTCATTCAAGAGTTTTTATCTTTGGAACCAATAGGTCTACCACGCTTCAAACATGTCCACATGAGTTTTTGAGTTTTTCAACCCTTTTTTTCGCATCATAATAATTGATCATGTCAAACAAGGCAATCATTTTGATTTGTAAACTTCTGGTTTACTATGACATGCATTTCAATTGTACTAATAAACTTGTAGTATAAACTATAAGAGAATGTTGATAATTTCTCTAATACACTTTCTTTTTCAACTCAATCATAGAGATATAAAGATATTCCATATCTTTTTCATTGTTTGTCTCAATATAATATCCATTTAGACAAATATCATTGAAACTTAATAAGTTTCTATTTAACTTCTTGGTAGAAGTATAATAGCTCATTTAGAGTCTTCAAATATATTTGAAATATATTTGTAGTACTATAAATAATACTAACATTGATGTCTCGCATTATCAAACAAGAGAAAAATTTATTACTTTTGAGAATTGTATAAGTTGTTGCACTATCAATAAGACACGTATCTTTTGGTACTAGTGCAAACATTCGTTTTTTATATTAACGTAAATATCAATGAGATTTTTTTTAAACACTCTCATAATCAATGGGGTGATCAAAGCTCCCATTCGCTTTAGCAAAGAAAATAATAATATCAAGATGAGTAGCATCCATATGGCCATAATCAGAATCACAATCTTCATAAGCAAAGTGTGTTTTTATGTTCTTCTCATTATTTGTAAGATGCTTTGTAATGATAATATATACTTTCATCTTTTTGTCAATATTTTCACATTTTCCTTTTTCCTTTTTCACATTATTGTGCCACTTCTGGTGACAAAATGTGTCTTTGAAATTTCTTTGTAACCATGTCCATAATCAATATCACTATCACGATCATGAAAATATATATCAAATGTTGTTGCATTCACTTTTGGGAATGGAGCAGAAATAATTTGGACAGGTATCATGATTTTCTATCAAAAGCTCATTGCTTTGTTCAGCCATACAAAGACATGAAATAAATTCATAATATTTATTGCTGCATTCACTTCTGAGAATTGAGCAGATTAGGCGAATCTCATGGTTTTTCATCAAAAGCTTTATTGCTTTGTCCCGCCAACCATACAGGGCATGAAATAAATTCATAATATTTGTGAAATCTCTTTTCACAATATTTTTGTCGCATGAGCAAATTAGTTGCTTAGATGCTTTATTTCTTTATTTAATGATATCCCAATATCCATTGCATCTAAATGTATTTCAACATTTAAAATTCAATATAAGGAATTCTTCCTTGTGGTATTAAGGGTCACAAATCCAAATTTTGCAACGTTTCGCGTGTTTAGAACTAGCATATAAATAATAATAATAATAATAATCGCCATCATAATAAAAATAAAAATAATAAGACAGAGATAAAAATTGATAAAGTCAAACAATTCTTATCACAAGAGAGGAAGAATATAAGGTAAAAGTATAAATTGTGAAAGGATTAGAAAAAGCCTGGATTGAGACACGTAGAGCATTGTCATTAGAGAGAAAAAACTTTCACTAGTTCTTAATTGGTTGGAGTATCGTGCTGATAACGTGTTATGAAATAAAGTGAATAATAGAGAAAATAATATATAATATAGAAGAAACAATAGAGAATAAAGAATGAGAGAATAGGGAGCAACTCATATGTGTATTATTATTAATAGAAAGAGTCATATTTATAGATACAACATGTAATCCATAAAAAAACAAATCAACTTAGTTAATACAAATATTTATATAAAGAGTAATGAATCATATGAGTATCAATCATATGAATCATATAAGTAAATGTATCAAATCAATGAACAATTATTAATTCATAACAGAAAATTTATAGTGACATGGTTGAATAATAATATATGCAAAGTTGCACTTTCTTATTTCTCAATTCTAGAGAAACCAACAACCATAATGCACTGTATACAATCACAAGTGCTCTATGTATTTTATTGGATCAGAACACGATGGGAATAAAAGAGTTTAGTGCATTAAAGGTAATTCAGTAATTTATTTCGTACGTTAATGAAACGGAAGATCTTTCATAATATGTAATTGTTTTATTATTACACAACAGTTATGTTCCTGCACAGAACAAATAAGATATGTTAGACAGTGATGGATCTTGATCAACATTGTTGGGGGTGCCCAAATAATACATCCAAAATTTATACATTTCATTATTGTTAATAACATAATAAAAAATAAGTATACGAAGAAAATTGAGAGACATAAATACCAAAAATGATTTATCAATATACCTATTTAAATAATCTATTCTTTTATTCTTCATCAATATACCTATTTAAATAAAATAATACTAAAAAATGATTTATCATAATCTAATAAAAAATTGAGAGACATAAATACCAAAAGAAAATTCGATGATAATCAAACCACACTTAAAACTCAATTATAAAAAATACACAGTACAATCATTTTTTCTTCTATGTTGATAAAATAAAAAATTAATCTAAAAGAGACTTATTAAATAAATTATTAAACTAATATTTCACTATCAAGTGAGACAAAAGAGAATTACTTTCTTCTTTATTTATTCGAATGGAAGAGAACAATTAGGAGATGAAAGCAAAAATAATTGATCTTTTTCTCTTCCGAAAGAAAAGAAAATAGGTAAGAATGGAAGATGAGAACTATTTGTAAGAAATTCAAGACATAGACATATAAAAGAGGCTCATTAAATAAATTATTGAATTAATATTTTACTATCAAGTAAAACCTTCTTTTCTTCCTGGAGGATGGAAGAGAATAAAGTAGAAGTAAGAGAAAAAATAATAGATCTTTTTCTGTTCAGAAACAAAAAAAAACAGATGAGAATGAAATATGAGAACAATTTATGAAAAATACAATCTATAATGAAAACAAATAATAAAAAGTATCTTGATAAATCTTTTTAATCTTTATTCTTTATTATATTTGATTTTATATTTTATTATTTATTAGTATTAATTATTATATTTATAAAAAAAATAATTTAATTTAATATTTATAACAAAATAAAATAAAAATACTTAATATCTATAATAAAAAAAATAAAAATATCTATTGTATAAAAATTTCAAAAAATTTTTTGGGGGGCCAAGGCCCCTCCCTACACTCATGATAATCCGCCGCTGATGTTAGACACAAGTATTACCTTATTTTGGTTCGCCATCTCCTCAGTAGGCTTCCTCCCAGTTGATACATGTCGCTCATGGATATCTCGGTGTGATCGGTTTGGACCCGAGAGAAGTTACCTGCAGAAGGGGCTTCGAAGCTCAAGTCAGCAAAATCTTTAATGAATGCGTACCTTTAATTCGTGAAATTTTCTGGTTTTGCCAAGTCCTTGGTTAGTTTCCTAAAGTTAACGGCCTAGGCCGGTTACTCTTTAGCGGCCTAGGCCGCTATTGTTGCTTTGGTTTGTTCGATCAATGTTGTTCCTTAGCAGTTTAGGCCGGGTACCTTGATTTACCTTAGTATGTGTATGGTGATTGTTATTATTTACATCCTTGATAGTTACACGGATGGATTTTATGGTTATTATTCGGCTATACCGGCTAGGTGTGGTACAAGTTATAAAAGGAATAGGAAAAAAGATATTTTAGTCCGTGCATAAAAGTTACTTCAATAATTTAATTTCTGTTTTCGGTTTTGAAGAAAATTGTCTTCTTCTAAAATTTATCTGTGTGCTCCTATTGAATTTAAATAGTTAGTCATGAAAGGTTTTTTATTTGATTTATGGACATTACAAGAGTGTATCATATATTTAGAGAAATAATAAAAATGATAGATTTATAAGTGTGTGATGTGATAAGAATATATATATATATATATATATATATATATATATATATATATATATAAACAATATATTAATGGATCTTATGAGAGGAGGGGAGAATTAACATTGATTAGTTAAGTTTTTCAATAAATTATAATGTTGGTAACATCTATTACAAATATGACCTATTTAGTGCAGAGTCCTTGCCGCACTTGGTTAACAAAATGTGAGTTGGGTTGGTCCATCTCGCATTTTCAAAGTGGGTTAAAAAGTCTAGTCCATCCTGTATAAATGCAGGTCGTGGCTGGCAAACTAAACCACCTCTTTTTTTTAATTTTATCACAAAGCTTTCAATATTTAATAAATTGAAAAATTTTAACAAGTTTACAAAATTAAACAAAGACTTTGGGAAGTTGCATAATAAATTAATAATTCAACATTTTCGACATATTCATATTTTGACATACACGATGTATTTTTCAAATTTTAGAACATTAAAAAATACATCATACTTTTATTTTTTAGTTATACAAAAATTTGGAACATTCATACAAAAGTCCAGAAAAAAAGTAACTAATATACATAAATGTACCTTTTTTAATGCAGGCCAGCAAACTTAATATCCTAACCTGCCTTGCATTTTTTTTTGTGGGCGTGTAAACTAACTCGCCGGACCAAGTTCACATATAGTCACACCCATACACACCTACGACATCAATGAATGATATATATACTAAGGTTCTGCATCCTTTAAAGTTCCACAGCAATGCTTTCTAACAATAACTCGTAGGAAAAATATCTTATATGCTACTTAGATTATGGCTTATGTTATGCATTGATATACTAAGAAAACTGGCTTTTGCGTCTGTAGGAGTGTTTGCTCATTCTGCACAATTTAGTATGTTTAGCAACTTTTGACCAAATTGACGTGACATAATAGTCTTAATTCACCTCTAAAATAGGCGATCTATACCAAGCCATGCAACAATAAGAATGCAAGCTGACAGATAGAGGCACTAGTAGCACTTGTGATTATTGATCATGTACCAGCTTTGTTACAGAGGCAGCCTGCATGTTCAACTATGAGGTGATTACCCATTATCCCTATCTCTCCCAACATAGTTTACCTGCCCTTGGCACTCGCCAGAGACCCTAATATTTATACTCTTGGAATTATTGAACATTATAAGGACTTTCATAAAACAAGAAAAGACAGATAAATAGTAAATGGTTATCAAATCTACATTCATTCACCAAAATATAATGCAACATTGCTCTACACCACCTTTATCACTTGTCTCCCCAAAGTTTAGGCTTTGACTTCTTCTTTTGTCTTCTGCACTGAATTATTGTTAATCTCTTCCTTCTCCCTTTTAGTTTCTAGTGCAATTTTTTCTTGTTTCTTTCTCTCTTTCTTTTCATTTAACTTGATATCTTTCTCACGTTTTCGTCTTTTTCGTTTCTCTTCCCTTTTGATTCTCTTCCTTCTGAAGAAACCCCAAAGTGGAATGAGTCTTTGGAATCTCCAAGTCCACAATAAGAAGGATAGGCTCCGAGTAAAAGCACCTTTGTCGGATGTCAAAGAAGCCCTCAGCAGGTTTATTGCCTGACCAAAATCGACACATAATTACACAAACGTAAAATAAAACCATTGGCATGAATTAGATTTTCTTAAACCAATATCGAAAGAACAACGTTACCTCTGACTTCCTGATTCTCAGCAGATGTTCCTCCAAATCAGTAGACACAACATTATCAGAATCACTAAATGAAATTGGAAGACTGGTAGTTGTCAATGGTGCCAATTTCAGATTATCCCACACAACAAATAGACAGGGCCTCTTCATAAATCCCACTCCATCTTTTCTATCTCTATCCGAAGATCTTGGGTCCAAAAGTTCAATTTCTTTTGGCTGTTGCAGCATATCGCGTTTCTTTGAAATCATTTTCTTTTCACAAATAATACGACCCTTCTCATTTTTCATTTCTCCAAGGCCATACCAATATTTGGAAGTGTAATCTTGACTTGCATTTAATAGTGGATTTCTCTCACAACCAAAATGAGGAGCCACCTTTGGATTCAGCAAGGATTTCTTTGATGGCTCAATGAACCACGATGGATCCAGATTCTTCACACTTTTGTACAAGTTACGAATGCTTCCTAAGGACAATCTGCCATTCTTAAGCTTCAGAATAGATGCAAGAAGTGGTATGGGGCTGCAGGAAAATTTGTTATTCTTAAGGTTCAGAATAGATCCAAGAGGTGTTGTGAGGAAGCTGGCCAGAAAATCTACAAAATCTCCATCTGCTTCAACAAATCGAACCTTGTTTTCTGATTTACTCACCATTATCTTGATTTGCAAATAATCTTTGGAAACACTTGAGCCAATAACTCGTGAGAAAGAGACCGATCGCTTGGATTTCTTTTTTAATAACACATCACTAAGAGGGGTTTTGGAGATTAATGCTTGCTTCAGTATGTTAAGTATCTGAAAGAAATAATCAGATTAAAACAAACCAAGTTTTAAGGCTGTAAATTATAATTACACAAAGAAAATTCATAGCAGTTAACTCTATCAAAGTACAACCACAAAGGTAAAGTCCTGCATCTACAATTTTACAATATAATTAAGAAATTGAGTATCCAAAATTGTTTAACACAAAAGTAATGATTTTGTTCCTCTAAATTATTTTTTGTTATTGGCATAAACTTGAAACTCCTACTATCCAATGTTGGACTATCTAAATATTACCTTTTCTTTATCAAGAAGCACTTCTCTATAGCTTTTGAGTTCTTTGCTTCCAGGTTTTAGGGTTGGTTTAATGAATTCACTTGGAGAGCTACGGCGCACTCTCAAGTCATCATAGATGAAGAACATGGCCTTTCCTTTAACAAAAACACCATCCTCACCAGCAGTCTCTCCCATCATTTCTATTTCTTTTGTCATGAATGACCCGCAGTCGCACTTTACAGCAGAGAAAGAACTCACCAACAATTTACTTCCTTTTCTTGAACAGTTATGACACATGAAATACTTTGTGGGTTCTGTATCATCCACTTTCACTTTTAGTCTCTGGCAAAAGCTCTCTAAGGGGTTGCGCGGAGAATGCAACATTTTCTGGCAGTTGTTGTTCCTGAAAACATCAGACTCCAAATTATTAACACTCTGGTACAACTCCTTGATGCAACCAAGCCCTATTTGTTGTTCAGACCGAAGCCCCAAAGTATCCTTAAAATTCTGGCACAACTTGTTGATGCAACCAGATTCTACTTGTTGTTCGGAGTTCTCACTCCTTTGTTGTTGTTCAGAGGTGTTCTCGAGCCCTTCTTGTCGTTCGGAGTTGTTCTCATGGCCTACTTGTTGTTGTTCAGAGGTGTCCCAAAGTCGGATGATAGTTCCCAATGGAAGGGTAAGGAAACTGAAGAGAACATCTACCAACTCCCCACTTGCTTCCGCTACAATTACACGTTCTTTTTTATCGTCCACCCAATATTTCAAAGGGATTCTTACCTCTTCATTGGAACCCATAACTGAAACATAAAACTAAACAATATTAACCAATTAAGAAAAACAAAATGTACAGTTTTAGTGAAGTTTCTGATACCTCAAATCAATTGTTGCACGATTGTGGCACTTCCCAAAACGATATTTCTATGAATTTCTCCTGCATTTTATTTTTGAGGAATGAAGTGACACGATGATAACCTTTTCTATGTCCTTGGAATTAAGCTGAAAAGATAAATATTTTGGTTCTTTCAAAGAACAGAGTGACATCAGTTTAAAGTTTTAAAATTTGTGAAAGCAAGTTCAGATCAGGCTCCAGATTAAAAAAATTGCAAAAGTTTCTGAAATATTTTTGCTTAATTTTTATGATGGACAAATTCTTACAGAACTAATGGATGCTTAAACCATGAATGTGAACTCATCACCAGAGGGAAATTAACCAGAATTCTTTATTTCCTCAAACTCCATTCACAAGAGGCTGTGTAGATGATTAATAATGAAAAGCATCCAAAACAAAATATTACATTATATACTTGCCAGCTTGTTGGATTTGAATTGTTCAAAAAGCTACTGTATTGATGCAGTAGCAAACCAAACAGCGTAAGATTCAAGTTGGGAGCCAAAAACAAGCAAAATATTCTTCTGATACGAATCAGATATATCAACTCCCTGTGTTTTTTGGGAATAAGACAAGTTCATCAATTGTGTGATTATCTTACTTTTCTGAGATCTGCAGTTACTGTTGAAGTTTGAAGTCCATCCATGAATTTCCAAGAAAGCTCGTAGCGTTCTATCTTGGTTCTTAATAATTTCTGGCACAAGACTCTTCCAGGAATATGATATCAGATAAAAGTATACAAAATATTAATTATATATATATATATATATATATATTTTGTTGTTAGGAAGATTGCAGAAATAGAATGAAGTAAACCCAAATTCATTTTTCATGTAGGTTTCTGAAAAATATCAGGCAATAAAAAATAATAATAATAATAATAGGTAAAACATAGATACAACAAGCAGAAAAAAATCAACAGTAAAATTTTGTAATATTATAAATAATGAGTATATCTTAAGTTCTTTTGAAATCTTTAAAAATTGATAGAGTATTTTTTTTTCATCATCAATAAGATAAATAACAGTAAAAGAAAACTTCTACAAAACACACCTCTGTAATTGGAATTGGATGACCTTAATTAAGTTGTGATTTGTCTTTACTTGTCCCTGTTTCAAATCGTATCGAGCAACACTGCAAGAGAATACCGAGAGCGTATGAGAAAGAGGAGAGTATTAACAGAAGTGATCCCCGTCAGCTTTTTCGATTGATTTAAAAGACGCACTTTTCTTTGAGAAAGCTTCACCAGTGTTATACTGAATTGAGGGGAAAATAATCTTTTCGCTGAGCGATGCATTTATACTTGTAAATTCTAGTGCTAATAATTAATCATTTAGAACAACAAATGAACAAGATGAGTAAGACAGTCAGAAACCTGAACTTCAAACAGAAAGTACGAAGTTTCCATGAATGTTTACCTGACCTCACTATCTGGGCAACTAAAGCAGGCAGAGACTCTGAAGAAAGTTTCAAAGAAAAGAATACTACAATATTAGAAATTTTCGTTGACTATTTTACACATGTGGTGTTCACACGCTAGAGTCTGGTAACAACAACCAATAATGCGTTAAATTTGTAATAATTATTGCCATTGTTTATGCAATATATTATTACATTTTTGTTGTGCACTTTGAAATTTAAAAATTAAAAGTAATGCAGCTGAGAGAAGAACTTTTGGGTTATAATAATAAAACATGTCCTTAAAGATTAGGTAGATATGTACGATGGTCTTGTATTGATTTTATTTTACTATTCTTTGTATGACTGATTACAACCACCTCTGAAGTCGTTTTAAAATATCTTAAATGACTTTAGTTTTGTTGGTCTCCTTAAGAATACCAACCAAACAATGTATCAAATTTTTTGACTTCTTGCATTATAATATATCTTACATGACTTCATTTTTTTTTTTTGGTCTCTTAAGATTACCAACCACCCAATGTATCAAATTTTTTGACTTCTTGTATTAGCTACAAATATGAAGATTTTATTAAGTGTACTAACTTTAAATTTGCGAAGTTTATCTAAACTTAAATTAAATATAATGGTAAACCTATATCTAGAGCAGAGGTAAGTGGGTTTCATCGTCACCGTTTCCATTGCTTCCTCTTTCTCTTTCTCCTCCTCCTCCTCCTTTTATTTCGTCTATCGTCATCGGTTGCAACCTTTCACTTGCAGCTCCGTCGTCGTCGTCCTCCTTTTCTTTTCTTCTCCCCTTTCACCCATTCCAATTATAAACAGTTTTTCGTGAGAGTTGATGCCTGTTTATTTTGACATAGTAAGACATGGCCAAAAGCCAAAGCGTGAACATTTTCTTATTTTGTTTAGTTCTTATTTACTTTTAAAATGATATATTTATAGAATAATAGTTTTTTAAAATGCTTATTTTCTCTTTTCTTAAATGATCTTAAAAAGTTTCTTCCAAAATTAATACACTACTAGAAAATCCTTATTTAATGACCAATTTAAGTGACAAAAAATAATTAATTACTATAGTAATCAATTTATAAACTAAAAATTATTGATAACTAAATTAATTTTAAAACTTATAATTAGTAACTAAAATAGTTTTCATCATGAAATAATTTTTAAATTGATCAATAATTTTAACTACTTAGATTTTGATTATCAAAAGAATTAATTTTTAATTACGAAATTGGTTTCTAAAAATATTTCTTTGTAGTGAGAACCATCACTATTAATTTTTACTATTATATTAAAAAAAAGTGTGAAGTAATCATTTAAAATGGTATATAATAGTATTGTGATATGATGTAAATAAGTAATACCTAAAAAAACCTATTAAATTTATAAAGTAATTGTTATTTATCTATATTAAAATGAACATTCGGAAAAAAAAAATAATGATTTAAAAAATTTCAGAGATAAAATAAAAAAATATTATGTAAAAACTAAAAAGAATTATTTAAAATTTATTTAAACTCAAATCATGAACGGGTTAATTTTATGCATACTTAAAACATGTTTATGTTTTTATTTATCAACTTTTAAAATTAAAGAATTTATAAACTGTATCACGAAAATTGTTGTAAGGGCAAAGTTCTGGTAAACGGAACCTAAAATTCCAAGCGCAAACGTCTCAGATTATAGTTAAATTAAACATGTTTCGTGAACCAATAATAATGTTGCGAATGACGAAGATGCTCCTGTGTGGTCTGCGGAAGAGAATGTTCATCTATCTGTTAAAGCTGCCAAAAATTCATCAATCAACAATGACAACACCGTGTTGACAACCTTATTTAGGCTAGTTAATTACATTCCACATTTCATCATGTAACATCCTATTTAATTAATAACCCTAATTAAAGAAAACGTCACACAAGATAACATAGTAACGCGGTCTTGAAACATAAGCATAATTTCTTACAATCCAAGGCACACTACGATGCCCAAAAACAAACACGTTATACAATTTAATGGAATCATATAGAAATCTAAAAAGACGGACAAGTACATGGGTCATAGCCCTAAAGAAAAGCCCAGGAAGAACATGAAGTCGAGCCCAAGTAGACTATGCAGCAGAATCATCTCTCCATTGTTGACCATGAGTACCTCTCGCATCTGCTCCCATCAATAAATTGATGATCATCACAAAGGTAAAAGAGCAACTACAAAGTAATCAAACAAGCAAAGGTTAAGCTAGAGCCAAAAAGATTTTATCATACAATCAGATATACTTTCACCGTCCCATATACATACATCATCCAAGCATGTTATGACCTTCCAATCAATACACTAAGACTCGACTCGACTTATCCGGATACATATAATCTGGTCGGATTCAGCGGATGCTTGCACTTGTGGTGGATTACCCTGCTCACCCCCGAACTAAGTGTTACAAGTGTTACAATGTTTCAATCCCCACACACAAGGTTAACCCTTAATGAGTTTCAGGCCTCCTACTACTCTCACCACAAGAGTCAGTCCACTCTAAGTGAGACTAACTGACTCCTTAGAGTGTCAGGATGCAACCTTACCTTGAATCCTTACCAAATTATATAGATGGGGCACCACCATGGACTCCCACTAATAGGGGCCATGGAGTTATGTCCCGACCACTGAAGCACCACCAAGAAGTCTCACCTAGAGACTTATGGATTTACGTACTGACAACATACCAATCACATTCCAAACAAACAAATAATATTGATCATGCATTTAACACCTTCCGCCATCCTTTGTAACCCATCCTCATTCATATTCCATGTTGATTTCATACCATCCCATTCTTCCCAATTCAGGGATATAGAACTTCACCTCATACCAATGCCATGCCATAAATGTAACATTATTGTTTATACCGAATTCATGACCACATATATAACCAACCATTTCATTGAAATCGCATGCCAAGATTTATCCAAGTTCATCATTCACAATCCATGAATCACATCACTCACGCAAATTCCTTCATCTCATACTTTATAAATGCATACCAAGACATACATATATCACAAAATAGTATTCATCCCAAATAAATGAGTGCCAACATTTAAGTACTTGCAATTCCATACAATCAAGCACAACCCACAACCATAATTCTTACACCAAAATTCCCAAGAAAATTTATTATCACAAAGACCAAAATTATTGCAGTAATGCGTGACACATTTCTCAAGCTACAGACATTTAATTGACGATCCAACCGGTCAAACCATAAAATAGCATGTTATGAACCACATGTCAAAATTTGAGCTCAATCCAATGGTTAATGAGTCGAAAAAATCAATTTTACTAAAACTGCGCATATCAGAAAAACACACAGTCGCCCAGCGACCCAGGGCACTCGCCCAGCGACATTGTAGCCGTCTCCGAACATCGGTTAGGCATAGTAACGTGTGAAGGGAGTTACCTCAAGGCTAATATTTCCTTTGTGGAAATAGAATTCCTTAGGGGTTACTGCTTCTTTTTCAACCATCATAAGGGGTCCCGCTCCTACTCCACATTAGGCTGCATCTTAGTCTATTCCTAACTGTAGCAGCCCCACGTGCGTGATTACTATGCCGATGTTTTCTACAATCACATACGCTAATTCAAACAACAAACAAGAAACTAGCTTTCACTAACAAGAACTAACCTTATTAAACTCCAAGTGAAGCAAGCGAGAGAGAGTGCTCCTCGGAGAAGGAGCACGAGCGGAGCGAAGCGTTGCGACGCATAAGAATACGAGAAATAACGTCAAATATCACAGTTTCATGAATATTTGAACACCTAACTCAGAAATATACCAAAAACCCCCAATCTTTTCTCATATTTCACAAAAGATTAATCACATAAAATAGAAATAACGTGAAACCCTAGCTTCCCTTACCTGGAAAAGGGCTAATATTGGACTTCGACTCTTAAGCCAGCGAAACCAGTAGCTCCAAGGACAGACCTATGAACAGAAACAGTGGCACGAAAAAGGAGATTGGATTCACACAGTGAGTCCCGACAAAAACCACGAAAACAACTTAGAAATGCTAGGTTCGAGAACTAACTTACGTGAACGGGAGATGGAGGTTGAGCTCACTTGAATTTGGGTAGATCTCTGATAACGTTGTTTTCTACCTTTTATTGATGTTAAGTTTCGTGAATAAAATCAACTCCTACATAACTTTTATCTTGTTTAATCCTCTAGTTTATGTTGTTTTTGCATTGTTTCGTATTTTAGTTGTTTTGTACATTTTTTACTTCTAATCTCTATTATGAGTGTGTGAAATAAAACAATAGGAAGCAATTCTGGTGGAAGAAAAAAAGCTAAAGCTCAAGGAAGCATGATTGGACATGAAAGATTAACTTTTACACAAATAATCATGTTGAGGGACACCGAGATCAAGTCCAACACTACAAACATGGAGAAAGGACTCACCTATATGTATATACTGCCTTGTACCACCCTTGGAAGGCCAAAAAATGATCATTAGGCGCCAGGGTCACTCGCTGGGCTCGCTGGTGGCTCGTTGGGCGAAAATTACAGACCAGAACTGCAGTATTCGAGTCGCTGGGCGAAAATTGGCTCGCCCAGCGAGGCACATGTCTGGGAACGTCGATTTTAGGCCTCACTAGGCGAGAATGAAGCCGTTGGGTGAGATTATCGACCCCAATACGCAAATATGATTATTTAATCATGTTTCTACGAGAGTATTAGGAGATTCCTCATTTTTCACGAATAGAAACACCTTGGGTGCTTGGGAGAGACTCTTGGAGGCTATTAGGGGTGTTGGGAAACTATCCCTTCTCTTTCTTGGGTTTCCTTCCTCATCCATGGAGGTTTTACCCCTTTTGGGTTGGAGAGGATGATGGGCTACAAAATTGGAGACGAAGATGCGAATGGGAGGCGCAATTAAAGCATGAAGCAGTATTCAAGAACCTTGGGAGCACTAGTGTAGAATTCCCATTTTACCTCGCCTTATATGCCTCGGTTGGCCACGAACCGAAGCATATAATGGCGCAGTGGCATTTTTGCAATTAGAGCCAAGTTTTACGCCTTGGTTCTCCAAATATCCGAAGCCAAAGAGGGGTATAGGCCGCGGTTCGCTCAAAACCGATGCCAAAGAGGGGTATAGGCCTCGGTCCAGTAGGACCCGAAGCCAAAAAGTGACTGGAAGTCAAGGTATAGGCCTCGGTCCAAGGAGACCCGGTGCCAAAAGGGGGTCAATGGCTTCGGTTCCTCTAACAACCGAAGCCATAGGGTTTATTTAGGGTTCAAAATTCGCAAACCCTTCTTCCTCCCCGCCCCAGCACCTCTGCAATTCCACTCTCTCTCTGCTGCACCCACTGCCACCACACCCTCCGGCCACCGTCGACCTCCTCCGGCCAACGCAACCACCACGCGAGCGAGCGCCCTCCATTTCGCGTCTCTCTCTGTCGCAAATCTCTCTCGCGCGCTCTCTCTCTCGCACGCTCTCTCTCTCTCCGCTGCACCCACTGCCACCACACCCTACGGCCACCGTCGACCATCTCCGGCCAGTTGCGACCACCTCCGTTTTATGTTTGTTTATTTCGCACTTCTCTTCAAAGTTCTATTTTCTAGACTTTAAAATGTTCGTCGAGGAGATGCAAAATAGTCATCCCGAGGGAGGACTGCGTTTTTTTAAAGATTTTTTGTGAGCATTGTGACTACGTGTATTGGGCATTGGCAGAACATAGTTTAGCCTGCGAAAATTTGAATTAAAAGAAAAATATTTATCACCTATGGCCTCGGTCCTAATTGACCCGAGGCAGAAAGCTTTGTATATGGCACCGGTTTCAAAACAACCGAGGCATAAAACTGGGTCTATGGCTTCGGGTGATAACCGAGGCCAAAAGGTGTACCTTTTGGCCTCGCCCCAATATGCCTCGGTTCCATATCGGAGGCTAAATGTGGAAAATAACCGGGGCAGAAAGTCCTTACTGCACTAGTGGAGAGGGATTGTTTCTACTTTATGGTTCCAATTTCTTCCATATTGTTCAATTTTTTAAAACCCTAGGTTCTCCACCATTGAGAGCAATTTCTATTTGTTGAGATTAGATGTAAAACATTGAATTCTTGTGTAAAATTGTGTTGTTAATTTATATGCTTTTCCAATTCATGTTAGTATTTGATTTCCATGCTTAATGCTTGTTGTGGTTTAATCACCCATGGCTTGTTTGTGATTCTTGAGGTGTTGGGAAACATCTTTAGAATCTAGATTTGAAATTAAATACCTAATGGATGCTTGTATCTAGGAATAGAACTTGGTTCATTAGTAATTTTAGATTCTTGAAACTAATGCATGATTTCACTTGTTGAGGATTCAAGGAATTGAAACTTGATGATTAATCATGGGCTCAAAGGCTCTAGGAATAGGATTTGAGTATTCTTGTGAATTGATTTTAACATGAATATGCAATTGGGATAATTTACAATGTATGAGAATGAAATGGTTGAAGTCTAATCTAGACAAATTGTAAATACACTGTTAATTTCTTGTTGCACACAAACTGTTTCATAAAATAGAAAAAGAGTTTTCATTGTGTTTGTGTGAACTTTGTGTCTAATTGAGTCGTGAATTACGAGAATTGTCACGCGTTGCACAATTTCCTTGGGAGAGAACGATAAAATACTTATTACTTGCTATGTGCGACCGGTGCACTTGCCGTATTGGTTTTTCACTAACAATCTCCAAACCCTAGCAGAGGTTCGGTGGAGAGAAAATGGGTGAGTTAGAGCACTGATTTTTCAGAATGACTTACAATTGAGGGACCGTGAAGTAAAAGAAGAAAAGGTCGCCGACTGCTACTAAGAACCTAACAGAACTTTTCCAAATGTGGGTTCCAACAGAGTTGAGGACCAACTTCGACTTTCAGAGTTAGGAAAGCAAGCTCAGTTCAGAATGGCTACTTACCAACAGAGGATAGCGAGGTACTACAAGGCCAGAGTTCAATTTGGAAATTGGATCGAGCTGAGCCGGAGCTGCTCCTACTGACTATGATTGATGCTTTAGGAGCCTTAGTACTCTATGGGCCAACCCTTTAGACCCAACAGTGTGACAACCCTTAACATTAGGGCACTCAATAAAAGTGGGTCTTACATAATGCATTTGGATTTGGCCTATCTTTTATTGTATTAATCACTCCAAAGCTCTGAGTACATGCTAGGAATTTTGTTTGTGTACACAAATATCGCCGAGATAGTTTTCATGAGAACATTATGTACCTAGTGGAGATGGTGGAACAAAAGATATACCTGTAAATGGGTTTGAATACCCAAAAGGTTCTACTATGAATAAATTCATTCTTTACTGGTAAAAAAGTAGATAAAATTAAGAACAAATGAATACAAACACATTTTTTTTTTAATTTTTATCAGCATATAAGCACACATAATTCAGTCAATATTTAGTGACAGACTTCATGACTTCACCTTTACTCAATACACCGTTCATCACTTTTAATCTCACACACTACATAATATAAATAATAATGTATTTCATCTTCAACTTTAATTAGGTAGAGCAACACATTTTTTTTTTATAATTTTTTGAAACACAATCACACGTAGTAAAATAGGTACATATTCATCTTCATCCGTTCTTTATGCCTTCAGTCTCTTCTTAATTACTGCAATATTGGAGTCGGCAACAAAACCTAAACAAATTATAAGAAGTGAAAGTAGTATTATAGCGAATATCATGTTATACATAAATCTCAAAACTAAAAACTGACAAAGAAAATATCCGCTTAAATTGATATGAATAAAACATAAACTGACACTAATATAAAATTGTTTACGTAATAAGCATGTTATGCTGTGAAAAACTGCTTCCATATAATCATCACCTACATGCGCATAGAGCAAATGATAGTGTAACTGACCATAAAAAAGTAGCAATTTAAGTAGCATTATTCGATGTACCTTGTTCGCTATATTCATCAGTATCTGAGCTATTGAAGAACTGAAATGATGGCACCAGAAGCATCTGGAGCCTATTTAAAACCAAAGTATATGCACAAATTAATTTCAAGCACGATGCAACTCAAAAGCACATTACGCTAAAAATAACGTTCTCAATTCAAAGCACGAATAACCAGTCTTGTTTATGGCTTTGATACTGAATTCCCCTTCGAGAATTAGTTGAATTATATTTTTCCATGGAATAGAAAGATCTTAGCCTACTTATAAGTTCTTTCGAAACAAAATGTCTAGTATTTTTAATGAAAATTATTAAAGTATAATGCAAATTCTAGAAGAATCTAGAAAAATATAAGATAAAGTGGTTGAAATGTAAAGAAACTTCTAGAGTATTGGAGAAAAGCCTAGGATAGAAAGAAAAATCAAGAACATTCAACTATGTAGAAAACTCTAGAAGTATTTGCATTAGTTCTAGCTAGAAGTTTCTAGAATAATCTATAGGTCTATAAATACCCATGTGTCCTACCGTTTGTAACATGAAGAACAACTAACACAATATCCAATACAACTACTCTCAACTACAAAATACACTTCTCCAACTACTACTTTCACACTCTACTATCTACACATTTTCTCTATCCCTTCAACTATCCCTTTCACAACCTTAAAATACTAACAGTGGTACCAGAGCTACGTTTGATCATTTATTGGGCGTAGAAAAATTATCTATTACTTCCAAAACCTTCCTTTTATACTTCCAAAAGAATAGAGTTTTTTCTCTTAATCTATGGCTTCTAACATTGTTCACTTTTCTTCAGTCCCCCTACCAGTTTTTACCGGTGAAAATTTTGACCTTTGGAAACTCAAACTAAAGACATATTTTATCTCACAAAAATTGTGGGATATTGTTCAATCTGGTTATACAAAACCAGATAATATTGAGACTCTATCTGAGGAGGAACGGAAAAAGCTAGAAGATTCTGAACAAAAGGATGCCCAAGCATTGTTTGTTCTTCAACAAGCTGTGGGAGAAACTATCGCCAGGAGGATCATGGATGCAGAAACTGCAAAAAGGGCATGGGATATTTTGGAAGAAGAATTTGAAGGCAATGAACAGGTACGCTCCGTTAAACTACACTATCTAAGAAGAGAATTTGAGACCATCAGAATGAAGGAATCTGAGACCATTGAAGAATACTATGGAAGAATAAAAGAAATAGTGAATAAAATGAAGTTATATGGAAAAGAAATTAAGGAAAAAAGAGTGGTAGAAAAAATTCTTATCACTCTCACAGAAAAATATGATTCCATAGTAGCTTCCATAGAAACTTCCTCGGATCCATCTTCTCTATCGATAAGTAAATTAGTTGGTCTCCTTGGAGCGCACGAAGCAAGATTAAATAATCGTGCTGATACAAATTCAGTCGAAAATGCCTTCCAATCAAAGCTCAAATTACAACCCAAAAGGAGAGAAGAAGAAGAAAAGAAAAATATTGAAGAATATTCTAGAAGCAAAGATTCTAGAAATTTCTCTGGAAGCAAGAAAGATAAATATCCTCCGTGTGGCATTTGCAATAAGTCAAGTCATGCAGAAAAAGACTGTTGGCATCGTGGGAAGCCAATATGTCATTATTGCAAGAAGCCTGGTCACGTGGAGAAGTATTGTCGTAATAAAAATAAGCACCAAGCAAACTTTGCTGAAGAACATAATCAGGAGCAACGTTTATTCTATGCTAATCAAGAATCTCATAGTGGAGAAGGAAATTGGTACTTGGACAGTGGATGCAGCAATCACATGGCCAAAGATCAAAGCATCTTCAAAGACATTGATAAATCTGTCAATGTCAAAGTTCGACTTGGAAATGGCGCCACAGTGGAGTCTCAAGGCAAAGGAACTGTCATGGTGGAGACAAAGAAAGGTACGAAATTCATCAAGGATGTTTTACTAGTTCCCAATCTTAAAGAAAATCTTTTAAGTATTGGCCAAATGATGGAGAATGGGTATTCTCTTCACTTTGAGAAAGATACATGCAAAATTTATGACAATAGA
>Ga0209589_1004934_pt1 | contig 22871 bp, 22 predicted proteins | sample CowpeawhiteBW_FD_187525 | JGI IMG/M metagenome (GOLD analysis project Ga0209589, IMG submission 187525) | Root nodule microbial communities of legume samples collected from California USA - Cow pea white BW (SPAdes) (version 2) | ecosystem: Host-associated > Plants > Roots > Nodule | place: USA...
ATGCAATATAATACAAACCCCAAAACGAGTACAGCTTCGAAAATATAAAACAACACCACGCATTCATCAACACACATTCATCAGCACGAAGACAAAAAGCACAAAAGAAAACTCACCTTCCACGACTGCCAAAGATTCTCCTTCGTCGTCTTCCACTGCCGAACCTTCTTCTTCCCAACTTCGCCCTCTCCAACGAACGGAACCACAATCTCCCTGCTTCTTCGCCGATCGTCGAACCACAATCCCAATTTCCGCTTTCCGCTTTCTGCCCTGATTTTTCCTTCTCCACCCAATTTCATGTGTTGTGCCCTAATTCTCTCTAATGTGTTGTGCCCTAATTCTCTCTCAACGTAATATTTTCCCCAATTCACTCAGTAAACACGAACCAAAAATTTTTACTTACACAATTATTACTTAATTCCTTTTTTTTACATCTTAATCCACGTGCACACCCACTGATTCTGCCATGTATCTGTTCCACTGTGCCAGCTCAACAGGTCCCAAACGGCGTTAAATGGTATTTAATGGAAGGTACTAAAATTAACCCGTTTAAAAAGTTTGGGTACTAAATTGAACATTCCGAAAGTTCGGATACCAAAATGAACATTCCGAAAAAGTTTGGGTACCAAATCAGTATTTATACCTAATTTTTATATTTAAAAATATTGAAATACATTTTAAAGTAAAGACAACAGTAAGAAATTGTAAAAAAAAATATCTAAAAATACTCTGTTGAATTTTTTTAAGAAGAATATTCTCATTTAAAAATAATTCTTGAAAAAAATGTATTTAAAAATTTATTCTAATTTTTTATTTAAAATAGACATTTTGAATGTCTTAAAGTCTTTTTGGAACAATATCTCTAACACAGTATAAATATGTTTTAACGTGATAATATGAAAAAACAAAATATATATACATATATATAGATGCAGAAGCAATTGTTGATGAGAAAAACATATATACAAACTTATTCTTATACGTCAGTAAATTGATCTAACCCATAATTTACTCAATAACTTTTATGTATATATAAAATTTTAGGATTAATTGTGTGAATTAGATTAGATAGGGTGAATATTTATTTTTTATATTGACTAAAGTTATAATAAATAATTGACTAACATAATCTTTAGAAATTCTCAATAATAAAAATCATATAAATCTTTAAATAATTGCTTAAAACAAAATTAAAGTTAATAAACAATTTGTATAACCAAACACACAACTATCACACTCATCAATACATTCTCAATTAGAAACTCATTCAATTAACTTAAATACATTCACGTTCCTATATCTCTTGAGACTAATAAAATAATTTAAGGGAGATAATTCATTATATTAAATTATTCTATTTTACGAAACAAGACACGCCCCAACCCAGTAAAAGTAACCATATGCATAGTTCTAGGCATCCCCAACTTTTCCGATTCTCAAATAAATCGGAAACCTTGCAACTTTTTTACCATCTTCTCCCCAAGCAAGCTTGAATTTTTGAACTACATCCTCCGCAAGAAGCTCCACTCCTTTCTCCTGAGCCGTCTGATACGCTGACCATGATTTTATGTAAGTCAACAAAGCATCCAGATTCATCAAAGTCTCTGTGACGAACTCAAAGGGTCCGGTGTGATCAGCACCCTCCACAGCTTCAAATGGAAAATCAATGGTTCCATAGAGCTTATCAACCAATTTACGTGCAGGGTCCCAATAAGGGCCTACTTTACTGGAATAGAATTCATCAAGAACAGTGTCTACTTCATCACAAACTCTAGGTAAATAGTAGCACCATGCAGCAATCACTCCATGAGGCTTCTTCAGGACCCATTTCACTTGTTGGTAGAAGGTTGCCAAGTCAAACCAGTGCAGGGATTGGGCTATGGTCACAAGGTCCACGGTTCCCTCAGATGCCACCAGATTTTCGAGTTCAGCCATTGACATGATTGAAGGAGTGTGTTGGTATCGCACATTGGAAACCTTGGCTGCAAATTCAAGTTGCTTCGCACTAGCATCAGTGGCTATCACATTGTCGTATATCACAGCTAACTGAAAAACACAAACTAAGGTTAAAACGAAAAACAAATCTAGATTTCTGAAAATTGACGAAACAATTTATGCAGAAAGTGAAGAAATTTAAAGATCTAGAGAAGAAAGTGAATATTTATACAGATTTTGCAGCCTGGCCACTTCCAGTGCCAACATCCCAAACAAGGTTGTGAGAGGGAGTCTTTGAAGAAATGAATTGGAAGAGCTGTGGAGGGTAACTTGGTCTTGCATCTGCATATTCTTTTGCCTGCTTCACAAATAGATCTGCCATTTTCTCTTTTACCTTAGCTTTCCAATTTATTTGTGAATAATGGTGTTTGCGTGTTGTATATAAAGATAAAGTATATAAGATCATGATGTCACTGATTCCATTGACTGATGAATAATAAACAAAAACAATTTCGATTTCGATTTCGATTCTTCTGCATAATGTTGATTGGCCATAGAACGGTGAACGTGGAGGATAGAAATTTCTGTGACAGTGCAGGTTTCTTTCAAGATCTTATCGTAAATTATTCTCATTTTCTTAAGAAATAAGTTGGTTTGAAACTCTCCTAAAAAAATATTAACATTTTTTTAATAATATAATAATATATATTATAATTTAAAATTAAAAAATAATATGAATATAATTAAAATATGTTATCCTAGACTGTCAAAATCAATGTATTTATTCTTTTTAGAGCAACTGCCACCACTCTTTTATTAATGTGCACGAACCATGAAGTTTCCCTTAATTGGGGACCACCACCTATTCATACTTTCGTTTGATCGAACTTAAAAGTCGTGAGACCGTGATTCAAGTTTAGAACAAAATTTCCTCTGAGAATGAAACATGGAAAACAAAAAAGAAATTAAAAAGCAGTGGCACATGAAAAAAAGAAAAGACTACTAAAAGTAAAAATAAATACCGTGATATTTTGTTTTTTAAGACATTATCCCTTGGAAGAAATCTCTTAAAGAGAAATACAAATTTGTATAGAATGAAAAAAAAATCATAATTTTCACACTGAAAAGTATAAAGGAAAATAAATATTTGGTAAAACATGATATAAATAACACTTAAATACATTTTTGTTATAAAGTAAAGTTAATAATAAAAATAATAGAGAAAAGAAGAGAAAAAAAAATAGAAAAGAAGAGAGAGAGCGGAGGAGAGCAACTTTTCCATGTCTCCTACCGACAGGGAAAAAAATTAGATGAAATTTAATTTATAAAAAATATAAATAAAATAGTTAATAAAAATATTTGAAATCTTCTTATAGAATATATCTCTTTAAAATTTTCAAGGAGAACTTAGTAAAAGAATAAAAGTAGGAACATTTTGTATTCTTTAATAACATTATTTATCACATATTTTATTTCTCTCCTTCATATAAACTCACATCATTAAGACGATGGAGTCCAAACTTGTGAACCATTTGTCTAAAAAGTTCTCCTTGGCAAAAAGTTTATAAATTGATCAGCTAGATTTTCACATAAACGGATCTTTTGGATATGTATATCATTTTTTCAATTGAATAATACATTGTTGTCTTCATATATGATTGTTTGTTCCATCTTTGTCAAGGATAAACCACAAGTTTGTCGCACATGTTGAATTATAGACCTTAATCAAACACATTCACGACTTACCTCATATAATGCTAAAAGTTCTGCATGATTTGATGATATTGTTGTTATGGTTTGTTTCATATACCGTTATGAAATCACTGTGCTACCACATGCGAATAAATGTCCTATTTGTGATAAACCATTGTGACATCGTGAGGATATGATAAATAGCATGCATTTGCATAACCTATTAAGTATGATTTTGAATTATTTGGATAAAATAAGCTCATATTCGTAGTACCTTTAAGGTATTGAAGTATATGTTTTACTCCAAACTAATGTCTTCTTGTACGTGAAGAACTATATCATGGTCAAGTATAATTAGCAAGATACATTAGTGTTCTTATAACACTAATATATGGTATTTCTGAACCAAGAAGATCTTCATCATTTTATTGAGGTCTAAGAAGAGTCTTTATCAACATCTAACAACCTCAACCATTGGAGTGCATAACGGATGTGACTTGTCCATTAAGAACCTTTTAAGCACCTTAATTATAAAAGCCTCTTGATGTATAAAAACACCTTTGTTTAAATACTCAATTTCTAATCTCAAACAAAATTTTATCATTCAAAGATCCTTCATCTCAAATTTTTTCTTTAACCAATCAATTGTCTTTGTGAACTCAATAAGAGTTCTCATGATATTTGTTTCATCTACATAAATAATAATTATGGCAAATTCATTTTTTAATATTTTCACATAAATACAAGGACAAATAGGATCATTTCTATACCATTTTTTTAGCAGGTACTCACTAAGACGGTCATACCACATACGTCTTGACTGCTTTAATTAATAAAAGGACTTGTTCAATTTTATTGAATAAACCTCTTTAGAATTTGCCTTGTTGGGCAAATTAAATCCTTCAAAAAATTTCATATAGATATCATTATCAAGAGAATCATACAAATAGGTTGTAACATCATTCATTAGATGTAAATGCAAACCTTCTTGTTCAACTAGCATAGTCAAATACCGAAAGGTTGTTGCATCCAAAACTAGTGAATATGTCTCTTCACAAATAATACCAAGTTTTTGTGAAAAACCATGAACAAATAACAATGCTTTGTATCTAACAATTTCATAATTACTATTTTTCTTTTGCACAAAAATTCATTTGTACCCAACGGGTTTTACACCCTCAGGTGTGCAAGCTACAGGTCTAAAAATCTTTCGTTTAGCAAGTGAATCTAATTATGCTTATATTACATATTTTCATTTTGGTTAATCATTTCTTTGTCGGCAATCTTCAATGGTCATTGGTTCTTAATCATCATTGTCACTCATAACATTCATAGATATTATATGCAAAAGTCTCGTCAATGTTGACTTCATGTTATTTGCCACCGCAATGATAACTTATATTTTCATGTTATTTGCCATTATTTTCACATTTTGCTTTTCCCTTTTTTCACATTGTTACATTATTATTCCATTTCTGGTGATAAAATGTCTCTTTGAAATTTTCTTTATAACCATGTTCACAATCATGATCACTAGCACGACCACAACCATGACCAAGGTCACAACTATGACCATGAAAAAAAAATAAGAGATATTGTTGCATTCATTATTGAAAATGAAACAAAATCAATTAGGCGGTGTGATGAATTTTCATCAAAAACTTCATTGTTTTGTTCAAGCACACAAGACATGAAATAAATTCAGAATATTTATAAAATCCATTGCAGGAGTAAATTAGTTGCTCAAAGTTTTATTGATTTCTTTAATGGCAACACCAAGACCCATTGCATCTAAATATATTTTAGCACCAAATATCCAAGATACGTAATTCTTCCTCGTCACAATTTCAAATTTTACAAGATTTGACATTTTTAGAACTAACATATAAAATATAAATAATAATTAGAATTGATAAAGTCAAACAATTTTTATCACAAAAAATAAGAATATAAGATAAAATTATAAATGAATAAAAGATTGGAAAGAGCCATGAGACACACAAAGCACCATCCTTGTAGAGAAAACACTCTCACTAACACTTGATTGATTGAAACATCGTTATAAAATAGAACTAATAATAAAGAGAATAAGAGAAAGAAGAGATAATACAAAACAACTTTTCTGGTGTAGATTGAAATATTGTTATAAAATAGAGCTAATAATAACTAATATTAAAACGAATGAGAGATAATAGATATCAACGTTTCCTTATCGTATTATTGATAAGAAAAATTATTTATAAATATATAATATAACTTATAAAAGATACAAATTGAACAATTAATACAAATATTTAAATATTTAAACATTATATAGAGTAAAATAATTATAATAACAAAGTCAATCAATCATATCATTATCTATATCAAATTAATAACCGATCATTCTTTCATAGCGATAAAAAGTGAATCATACAAAATAATACAATTATCCGAGATAAACTTATCATACATATTTAAGATGGTAAAAAAAATTATAAAAAAAAGAAAAGAAAAGATAGGTAGTGCCAGGCGGCTAGCCCATAAGTGTGAACATAAATTTGTCCCGGTACAATTAACTTGCTAGAAACTCCATAGTTAAAAAATTGTGTTTTCGGTCATTAAAGCATCTCCAAGGACTTAATTTGGATTTTTTTTAATCTGTTTTAGTGAATTCTTTTACATAAGATTAAAAAACATTAATTAATTTATATTCGAATGATAAAAAATAAACCTGACTTCTTAAATTGTTCTAGTAGAAATGATTTTATTTCTTCACTTACACACAAAAATCCTTATTTCTATTTGAAAGTTTATTTTCTAAGCAATCTTAGAAATAGTTCCTTGTACATGTTAAAAGAAAATTATCTAGTGTTAAATCGATTGATGGATTCTTTTTATGAAAATACGAGTTCAAGTGTGATTTAATTTTTTTCAGTCCAATTTTATTAAATGGCATAATTCTAACTTGGGAATCACCACTTGTATATGTTTGTTGGGTCAAATTGGATTTTTGTTCAAAAGAAACAGACGTTTAATACAAAGACATCACACTTATTGATTGGTTTAAAGGTGCTTCGGAATGTACATAAACCAAACGCACATAGGTACGTGTCACGTTGAGTTTGCGTATGATCTAACAACTCTATACTTTTTTTTATGAATTATATGCGTAAAAATATTTAATCAATTAAATTCAATATAGATAGTTCAGAATACATAATTTAAATATTATATATATATATATATATATATGTGTGTGTGTCATAAAAAAATAAATTAATTATACTTAATTATCTTGATTTAGACATTAATAGTAAAAAAAGATTGCAAAATTTACATTCCAAAATTATGGATCAATTTGTTATTCTTGTTGCGCATTTGTGAAAAGGACCTTAATTTAACATATATTATAGTACTAATTTTATCACTACATATATCACTACCTAACAAACAAATATAAGATAATAAAATAATAAAGGGTACATGTACAACGTATATAAAAAGTACATAATTTTATGGTTATAATTTTTTTTATTTTTATTTAATGATCTTTTAATTTTATAGTCTTGTAGTGTTTTTAATTATTTGGTATAGGATGTTTTTCCCCACAATAGTGTAATTTACTTTTGTAATTACCAAAGTGGTGCAAAAATTTTAAAAATTTCACCAAAGGGTAAGTCGTGCTAAAATGACACGATTTCAAAATAAAGAAGTCGTGCCAATATAAGACGACTTTTATTAAAATGAGTTGAAGTCGTGCCAACATGGAAATACTTCTTTGTTGTTTGGAAGTCGTGTCAAATCGATACGACTTTAATTAACTTTCTAAGTAAAATCGTGCCAATATGGAAAGACTTCGATATTAAATCGTTAATGAAAAAGTCATACCATATGAGAGAGACTTTAGTATTATATTGATAATGAAGAAGGCGTACCATATTCATACGACTTCAGTTTGGCTGAATAAAAATTAAATATTTTTTAGTGATATTAATTAGTTAAATAATAAAGCATAAAAGTAGTTAAAAATTTCATGATAATTTTGTTCCTTATACTAAGGCGTGAAAGTTATCTATGAGAGCTTGTGCAACAAGGAGGTTCTTTGTCGTCTAGGTCTTATTTGAGGGCTCTAAACTGGATCATCATAAGATCTATGAGAGCCTGTGCCACAACGAGCTTTTCATGAGTTTTATGGTCTTTTCTATATCTCTTTTGCATTTTCTTCTTGAAATTATTATGTAGATTTAAACTTTTTTCTTCAAATATGAAAGACCATAAAATCTAATATGGTATCAAAGTGGGTCAATCTCTCTCTTCTGTGTCATCTCTATATTTCTCTTATTTCCTTTCTATTTTTCTTGTTCTTTCTTCCCTTTTTGTGTTCCTTTCTTCTTGGTTCTTCATGGCCACAAACAAAATCAAGGGTTCATAAGATGCTTCACAAAATCCATCAAGTCCTTACTACTTGCACCTACACCTCCTCCTCTTGACAAAGGAAACTACCACTCCTGGTGTAGAAGGATGAAGCGTGCTCTCCTTTCAAAGAACAAACTAAACTTCGTTGGCGTAAGAATATAGCCACCTGAGAAGGACGATGCGACCTTTGATGCATGGGAATGATGTCATCTCTTGGATAACGCGTATGTTTTCTCCTTAAATAACATAAAGCACTATATATATTGACAATAAGAGATATCTTTGGGAAAAGCTAAAGGAGTGTTTTTCCAAAGGTAACCATTTCAATGTCTCTAACCTCTTGTAAGATATCCACTCCATCAATCAAGGAGAAAGAAGTGTGATCGAATACTACATGAACCTCAAGATTCTCTGGGACAAATTGGACTCTCTAAGACCCATCCCTTCTTGCAATTGCAAACTTAAATGCACTTACGACCTTATGATCACCTTCACACGGTACATGGATTATGAGAATGTAATATGTTTCTTGAAAGGATTAGGTGAGATCTTTAGAACTATTAGAACACAAATTTTCATGATGGATACCTTACCCAACATCAATCAGATTTTCTTTGGTTTTGCAATAAGAATTTAACCTGAGTGCATCGACAAAAAATGAAGAAAGAGTTATTCTCAACAATGTTAGACAACAAAGTGGTAATGAACAAGGCATGATGAAAGGAAACCTAACAAGGGAATAGGAAGAAACTATGACAAGAAATGCTCTTGTTGCCACAAGATGAACCACACCACTGAAGAGTGTTATCCAAAACATGGATATCCGTCTTAGATGAAGGAAAAAACAAGCATTTTGCCAACTCTTTCTCTGCTAACGTCGAAACAGAAAGTGATATATGCCAAGGTCAAGATACTTCTCAAAATAATGGTAGAAAAAATCAATAGTTGATGCAACATACATTTTCTCCCTTATCAGATAGAATAATTTACCAAACTTATACAATATGTTAATGCACAAAGTAAGATCAATCAGATCAAACTTCATTCAAGTGAGTCTTCTTGCTCCAAAATTGGAGAAGGTAATTGGATCCTAGGCACCAGGGCTACTGATCACGTAACCTACTCAAGATTTTCATATATTAGTTTTTACAAGATTAAACCCTTGCATGCCTCTTTGCCTAACAAATATAATGTCACTGCAAACTTTGTTGGAAATGTCATATTAATTGATAAGCTCATTCTCTACAATGTTTTATATGTCCCTGAGTTCACGCTAAATATCAACTCTACAAAAAGAATTTGATAGCAACTAGAAAAGAGAGAAGGTCAAGAGAGAAAAACAGAGAGAAGATGATGGAGGAATTATTTTCATTGTCTTTCTCGATCAAAATCAAGGCATATAAAGTCTGTTGTGGAAAACTAACTTGCACAACTCAAAAGAAAATACAAAAGCATAATATTGAATATGGTTACTACAAAATCTAGTAGAATCTATTTTCTTCCGGATTTGTTATTATTGCTCTTAGGATTGTTGAACACATAATCTTTCATCCACTTTGGCTGCTCCCCTTTTTCTTTTAGGCTTCACATGCTGACTATATTGGTATGCTAATTCCTCCTTTGGGTTAGAGCCCATTTCAATTTCCTCATCTTGCCCTTGGCCCATATCATTCCCATCCCGATGGAAAAACACCTTGTCCACAAGGTGTAATTCAGGAAAATCTGCAAGCAACTAGTCTAGTGATTCCCAAGTTGAATCTTTGATAGTGTCCCTTTTTATCACTTTATATGTGTTTATTGTCATGGATAAATATAATCTTTTCTAGCTTTTATCTTGTTATATCCTCAAGTTTAGTGTGTTTTGTATTGTTTTGTGCTTTAGTTGTTTTATGTTTGTTTTGCCTATAATCCTTCTTCTAAGCGTGTTAAATAAGTTAATACGAAGCATTTGTGGTGGAGGAAAAAAAGCAAGAACTCAAGGGAGCATGATTGGGCAAAAAAAGATTGATTTTGAAGCAAATACCCACGTAGGACACCACTGGAATCACTCGAGTACTTTAAATACATAATGTTGTCAAATTGCACAAGACTGAGCGGTGAAAAATTAGGGTCGAGCGCCACAAGGCTAAGCGACAAAAAGTGGGGTTGAGCGCCATTCAATTCGTAAAACTTGACGTTGAGCGCTGCTGAGACAAGACTGAGCGGTGACGTCGCTGACATGTCAAAAAATGGGTTTTTAAACTTGTTTCTCGTGAGTTTTTGGACCATTCCTCATTTTGCACGATAGAGAAATACTTTTGGGTGCTTGGAGAGCCTCTTGGAGGTTGCTAGGGGTGTTGGGAAACTCTTTCACTCCTCCTTGGGTCTTCTCATCCATTCATTTTGGTTTTCCCCCTTTTGGGGTTAGAGACGAAGATGAGTAGCAAATTGGAGATAGAGACGTGAATGGGAGGCACAATTGGAGTATGGATTAATTGCCAAGAACCTTGGGAGAGGACTTGCATCTTCTCTTTGGTTTCCATTTCTTTCCTATCTCTTCAATTTGTAAAACCTAGATTCTCCATCATGGAGAGCTAAACCTATTTGTTGAGATTAGATGTAATGAACTGAATTCTTGTGTATTATGTGATGTTAATCCATATGTTTTTTCATTTCTATGTTAGTATTTGATTTCCATGCTTAATGCTTGCTTTGGTTTGGCCACCCATGCATGATTTGTGTTCTTGAGGTGTTGGAAAATCTCTTTTGGACCTAGAACTGAAATTGAATGTCTAATGGAGCTTGTATCTAGGGATAGAACATGATTCATTAGTAATCTTAAGACTCTTGAACTTAATGCATGATTTCACTTGTTGAGGATTCAAGGAATTGGAGCTTGATGAGTTATCATAGACTCAAAGTCGCTAGGAATAGGATTTGAGTATTCTCGTGAGTTGATTTTGACATGAAATTGGAATTGAGATGTTTGTGAATGCATGAGAATAAAGTGAATGAAATCTAGTCTTAACAATTGTATATAATCTATGTTAAATTTCCGTTGCACACTAACTGTTTGATAAAATACCAAAAAGAGTTTCTTTCTATTTTTGTGAGCTTTGTTGTCTATTTGAGTTATGAATTGTGAGATTTGTCATGTGTTGCACAAGTCCCTGTGGAGAAAACGATATATTATTACTTGCTACGTGTGACCGATGCGCTTGTTGTTTTTCACCTAACAATCTTCCAAAAATAACCCATCCCATTGAACTAATACCAATTCTTGCGGAGGGTCACCTTCAACCTTAGATGCAACAATAGCCAATGGCTTAATTTTTGGTTGATTTTCAACAAAAGCATAAGGTAAAGCCAATTCCTTGTTGTCTATATCACCATGAAAGGGTTTAAGTTTATAAGCAAGAAAAATTGGATGTATCTTGGATTCTTTAGGTAGTTCAAGCTCAAAAGCTACTTCTCCAATGCAATTCTTAATAGGGAAAATGGCCATAAAAACGTTAAGATAGCTTCTGCACTCGCTGCCCTTGCCTATATGATCTTAGTCTCACCAAAACTTGGTCCCCCAACTTGAACGGATGAGGAATCTGACGCAGATCAACAATTTTCTTCATAGTTGATTGAGCCTTGAGTAGATTGCCTTTTAGTTTGTCCATAATATTTTTCCGCTCACTTAATTCATGTTCCACAGCTTCAAGGTTACTGGATCCAGTAACACATTGTCGTAATGAAGGGGGTGGCTTCCTATACACAACTTGATAAGGGCTCATCCCTGCAGCAGTTTGGTAAGCTGAATTGTAGTGTCATTCAGCCCAGTGAATAAACTTTCCCCATCTTGAAGGTTGGTGGTGTACAAAAGCTCGCAGATATTGTTGCAAGATGTGATTTACCACCTCAGTTTGTTCATCTCCTTGTGGGTGATAAGTAGTTGTCATATGTAATTTAGTGCCACTAAGCTTGAATAACTCCCTCCAAAATTGACTTATAAAAATAGGATCACGATCAAATAAGATGCTCATAGGCATGTTGTGTAACTTACACATCATCTCGACAAATAATTGGGCCACTTGAGATGCATTAAAAGAAGATATCAACATCCCAAAATGTGTTGCCTTGGATAGTCTATCAACCACTACTAAAATGATAATATAATTTTGAAATGAAGGGAGACCTACAATGAAATATGTGGATACATCTTCCCATATGCCAATGGGAATCGGTAATGGCTGTAACAAGCCATATGGAGAATGAGTGGGAACCTTGGTTTGTTGGCAAGACAAACATTTACACACAAATTCAGTCATGTCTTTCTTCATTCCCGACAATAAAATTTTCAAACAATCTACCAAATGTTTTTAATATACCAGTGTGTCCCCCATTGGGTGTTGCGTGAAACTATTCAATCAACAACAGTTTCGAGTCAGAATGTGGTGGCACATAAATTTTGCCTCGATACAATAAAATTCCTTGAGTGAAAGTATAATTAGAGTAATCATCAGTGTTATTTTTTAGTGCCTCTAACAACTTGAGTAATTCTAGATCAATTTTGCAATGAACTTGAATCTTCGAAATGATTGTTGACCACATAATCTTTCATCCACTTTGGCTGCTCCCCTTTCCTTGTGGGCTTCACATGTTGGCTGTATTGGTCTGCCAATTCCTCATTTGGGTTAGAGCCCATTTCAATTTCCTCCTCTTGCCCTTGGCCCATATCAGATTTATAGCCATGTCAATTTAGAAACATGTTTTCTCTTGTTCTTCTTTTTAGATATAGGACAAGAGATCATTGAGTTTGAGGATGATGATTGGTCATGCTGATTTGTAGGAAGGTCTATATCGTATAAAACAACATATTGACCCAAGCAAGATTATTCATAAACAAGTGAGTAACTTGGAAGCTTTACTAGGCAAGGATAAAATGTTGGGCATCAAAGGCTTGGACATCCATCAGATAAAGTTTTATACAAAATTAGTAAAAATTGTGATAATATTCCTCATAACAATAATGATACTTATGAATAATGTTATGTTGGTAAATAATAACAACTAAAATTTTCTAAGAGTGTTTTTTGTTTTAAAAGTGTTTTCACACAGACATATAGGACCTATAAAGAGGCCTCCATCCATGATCATGGATATTTTCTCATTATTGTCAATAATTGTCGTCGATAATTATAACATGATTATATCTTATGAAAAAAATAAAGTGAAGGTAGAGATTTTATCTCCAATTTCCTTACTTTTTTAATTTATTTATACAATCTACTATTTTTAAATAACTCCAATAAAAAAAAATTTGTTTGGTTTTCAGGTGCAATTTTCCAAATCCAAGTTCAAAAGTTGGGTTCTCGAAAATCCAATTCCGAACTTCTTAAAATCATGCTGCCCAGATAAATAAAGGGAACATTGTGTAAAGATGTATTTTTTATTGAGATCATTGCCTTGCAAGAAAAAAAAAATCACATTTTAAATAATTAAATACATTAACACTAAATTCTTAAAAAATTATTTATATTTATAAATTTAAATAAAATAAAATAAATCAAATTTATTTAAAATATTGTTGTATTTTTATATTTCTTCTAAAATAAAACTTTTCAAACAAACTTTTATACTTTTTTCATTTGAGAATTTTTATAAATCTTAATTAAGAAATTCTATATTTTACTACATTTTTAAATTTCTATCTTTATATACTTTTTAAATTAAACTTCTTTATTCAAGGTTTCTACTTTTTTTCTCTGTTAAAACATTTATAAATTTTAATTAAAAAATTTGGTATTGTTATATTTTAGAATTTTTATTTTTATATTTTTTAAATAAATTTTTTTTCTAAACAAAATTTCTATATTTCTATTATTTTATTTTTTTTGTATTTTTTAAATAAAAATTATATTTTTTTTCTCTTTCAAAAAGTAAACCTGCTTAAAAACCAACTCAGGATCTCATTTGCGTGGAATCCGGTTTTATAACATGAACACTAAAAGAATCGAATCTATTTAGATAAATAAAGTGTTAGTGGGTCCTGATGTAAAATGGGGGTCACAGCAGAAAAAATTTCCCAAATTGTATATATAAGTGTAACAACAAACAAACAAACAACTGGAAGTGGAAGAGTGGCCAAACCAATCTGTGTGACTGCGTCACTTCTCTTCTTTCTCTGTTTCCCTAATTCAGTCTCATATCCAAACTGATTTCTCTGCAAAGTAACCCAAAATGGAAATCGCTCCCATTCCCGTCGACACCTACACCCTCGGTTTCATCGGCGCCGGAAAAATGGCCGAGTCCATTGCCCGCGGTGCCGTTCGCTCCGGTGTCCTGCCGCCTTCTCGCATTCGCACCGCCGTACACTCCAATCCCGCGCGCCGCACAGCGTTCGAATCATTCGGCGTCACCGTTCTCTCATCGAACGACGAAGTATTACCGTTCCCTCTCCTTTTCTTTTGTCTCTTAAACAAACGTCACGCCGTTTTCATCCTTTTTTTCTTCACACTCGCAGGTCGTTCGCCAAAGCAACGTCGTCGTTCTATCGGTCAAACCTCAATTAGGTATTGTTGCACTCTCTCCGCGGTGGTATTCGACTTGCGATTTCATTTGCTTATGTGTGTGTGTTGTTGCAGTGAAAGACGTGGTGTCGAAATTGAAGCCGATAATCACGAAGGACAAGCTTTTGGTTTCAGTGGCTGCTGGCGTCAAGTTGAAAGATCTTCAGGTTACGAATGCAGTGTATTTTTTTTTTCTTTTTTGCTTTTGTGTACTTTGTTGTGTAGACTGTGGTTTTAGTGGGAACTGAACATGTTTCTATTTTATGATTATACTAACAAAAGAAAAAGAAAATGATTTAATTTAAATTCACTGATACTGTAAAGGTTTTTTTCACTGATCAAATCACAAATCCATCAACTCGCTGAAAGTTTACTGACTTTTACATTTTACATTGCATCACAATTAAACTCGTAATAGAATAAAAGATTGGTTTCACTCTTTTATTTGGACAAGTTCCGAAAATAAGAAACAAAATAAAAATAAGGTGATATTTTTGTGTTCAAAAGTTAAATGAGGAAATGAAAACTAAATATACTTTCCGAGACCAAGCAAACATACAACACATGGGCTTGTGCAAGTAGCCTTTCTCAAATATAATCAGGTTGTATAATTTTACGGAAAACGGTTGTGCATAAAATGTAGGAATGGGCAGGGAGCGACAGATTTATAAGAGTGATGCCTAATACACCTGCTGCAGTTGGCGAGGCAGCATCAGGTATTATCCCATTTTCCCTCTATTTTTGAAAGCATGGTGTTTTGATTCTCTGTTACTTTTATATGCAGAATGTTTAAAATGTATGATGCATGAATTATCTGTACAACTTCGTAGTTCTGTAACTGGCTCTCTGAATTCTAAATTGTCAATTACTGCTTAATTGCTCTCTGCTCAAGAGTTTTGATAGAACATTCATTTTTTGTCTGCAACTTGAAAGTGGTGGTGGAATTAACTCAGTTTATTGATAATCTAGTATTTAAACTTATCAGTACTAAAATTACATAATTTTTCTTTCTAGTCTGTGACTGTTTTGGCTAGCGGGTGGGGATATTTTGAACACTCTTTTGGTATTAGAATTGTCTAATAAAAGGCTTGTTTTGTGATGCTAATGCCCTGTTTTATGGAGTCTACAGCTTATAATGGAACTACATTTAGAACTGGCTGGCCTTTAATATTTGTATTTTATGCATCTTTGTTATGAGGCTCTTTCATGTGATGGAAGCTGCACATGATTTATCTTAATAGTGTGAGGGCTTTTGCCTATTATGAAGGCTGATGTTGAAAGGTTCCCAAAAATTGTCTTTGACACAGTTTGATCGTGTAGTCTCAGCATGTCTTTCTTTTCTTCTTGGATGCATAAATTATATGGGTAAATAATCTCAATTATGGATAAATTACTAGGTTAAGAATGCCTTCTCTTACATATTGTGGTAATTCTGGACCTTGTATGTTATTTTACAAATCGGTGGATATTCCTTATTGCATTTCCTCTGCATTAATTTGCATTGTTGAGAATTACAGACTTGAATGAATAGATAACTAAATCAAACTATGACAGTTATGAGCTTAGGGGCAGCCGCAACAGAGGAAGATGGAAATGTTATAGCTAAATTATTTGGGTCAATCGGCAAAATATGGAGAGCTGAAGAGAAATATTTTGATGGAATAACTGGCCTGAGGTATGTAGATCTCATTTTTAAAATCACTGAATGATATTTGGATATTATTCGAGAAATCAACAAGAAATTTCATTTCGTCTTTGATAAACATGTTTCTTTTGAGATAAGTGATGATATTAGTGCAAGGTAGAGGATAAGTACGGGTTAAAATGTTAGTATGCTATGCAATTAAAGCTATTTACATTTTCTCCTTAACGTTTGTACTTTGAACCCCTATTACCATTGTAAATCATATCCCCCCCTGTTCAAGTGATATGTGAGCCTTGCTCCTATTTTTCAGATTTTGTCTCCGTGTAGCTTCCCGAGTTCTGTGACAGACATACTAAATTTTGATGTACTTACAAAAACTTGTTTTATTTTTCCTAAATTGTTCAGTGGTAGTGGTCCTGCGTACATTTATTTAGCAATAGAAGCTTTGGCTGATGGAGGAGTAGCAGCTGGTCTACCACGTGATCTTTCATTAAGTCTAGCTTCTCAAACTGTAAGTGAACTGAAATGCTATCCTTCGACCATTTAACAGTCAAGTTTGTATTTCATTTCTCCCAATGTTTATAATTTATGTGATATTTGTTTTTTGCGTTGTCTTATATTGCTATTTTGTCATAAAATCCAAATATAATAAAGTAATATTTAGGACGCATAAAATATGTTGCAATTATTAGTTTTACATTTCATATCATTAAAAAATATTTAAATTTTCTATGGCATGTTCTTATTAAACAAGTTGAAGATTGGTTGTCTTTCTGTGTTTTTGTTAGCTTTACTGTGTATGTTCGTTCTATACTTGATGAAGGTCTCCAACAACAAAGAATCACAAATTGTATCCAAGTAATATACCAAGTGCATTCTATGTTGCTGTTTACTGTACAGTGTTTACTTTACAAATTAGATTCAAGCAATCTACGAAGTATCCTCCTCTATATTGAAGTGCTTACTGGACAGGTTGAGCAAATTAATCAACCGGATTTATGGAAAAGCCTTCTCCCACAGTAGTGCATCCAAATTGCCTTGACCCATACCTACACCTGCACACAATTTTTTTTACTGGTTTTGATTAAACAACACATTGCCTGCGCATAGGCATATATGCTCGTATTACAAACCAGACAAAAAAGATAAATAAGTAAGGATACAGTTAATACAGTATCCTCTTACTGTTGTTTGAATATGGAAGCAAGTATCCTCTGAACATTACATTACCTACATTTTAGATCTCGTTTCTAAAGTTGTTGCATGACTAGTCTATTTGTGTTGTTTGCAGGTATTGGGAGCAGCATCAATGGTGACGCAGAGTGGGAAGCACCCGGGGCAACTGAAGGATGACGTTACTTCTCCCGGTGGGACAACAATTACGGGCATTCATGAGTTAGAAAACGGTGGGTTCCGCGGAACACTGATGAATGCTGTTGTTGCTGCTGCTAAGCGCAGCCGTGAGCTTTCTTGAATGTAGAGATTAGTATTGTACCTTTTTAAGCTAAAATCATATTTTGGCAGAATTTTCAGTTTATTTGAACTTTGCCGTAGGAGTTATTTCGTTCGGGCTAGCATCATGTATGCGTATGTGTGTCTGTTTGATGTTAATAGTATAAATAAAACACTTGGCCTCGAAGATAAGAGTTGCATTCTTCTCGATGCATTTTGTTTCGAATCTTTCTGAATTTCTTCTATTTAATGCTGATAATGAAACAATATGTTTGGCGAATATGCCTGATAAATTAGCCAGAAGTTAAAATGTTAAATCATTAAATTGAAAGTTGTTAGTTTTTTTTTTCTTTTTTGAATTAGTAGTGATTGGTAAAGCTGTTTGTTAAAATAAGCTTGTAGATATAAAATGGGCATGAAAAGATGTTTATATATACATACAAAAATATAATAATCAGTGTTAAGTTTTTATTTTTGGCATATTTTGGACTCTTATTTTAAAGTATTTCATAATAAATTAAAAATAAATTACTCAAATAGTGTCAAGTACAATTTAACATAAATTAACATTTCTATTAAAATAGAGGGTAAAAATGGAAAAATAATTATAAGGTCAAACATAATTTCAAGTGGTCTGAAAAAGTATGATAAGCTAATAGGATAAATTCGTGTATTAACTTTACTTTAGCAGAACAAGTTGATCTTAAGATAATCTAGCTAAAAGAACATGTGTTTGTGTATGCCATAACAAGAAAATGACATTTTTTTCTCAATGACATTTTTTTCTCAAACAAGTTCTAGAACGAAATTTGCATTCTGTAATCACATAATTTAGTCAAATACATATTGAAGTGAACTTACCTTCAAACGAGTGTATAATAGATCCAACTTCACTTTAAATATAATTTATCATGTATCAGTTAAAATGTTTAACCTCTTCTAACCAATACCCATTTCCGATCTACCTGGACTATCCACGGCTTTCTGGTTACAGTGCTAGTGCCTAGTTCTTGTTCAAATTTCTCTTTCATCTAGTGCAACTTAACAGTTTAGTGCACTGTGATAAGGTGAAGCTCTGTAACATGTACGATACGCTGCTGGCATGTTGCTAGGTGAGTTTACTAACAAAATATGCTGCTAGAATCAAAGAACGATGGTTTCAACGAAAAAGGGTACCGCTTATTTCCTTCGCAACGTGGAAGTCAAACTGAATATACTAACTTGATAGAAAGACCACGAATTACCCCGAGCAAGTTTCAGTATAAGCTTAAAATAGAGAAAGTTTGGGAACTTTTTTCACAAAAGGGAATTAAAGTGAGCAAAGAATAAATATACACAATTATTCATTATTGGAAATCTATAATGTGAGTAGGAAACTACATTTGGAAGCACAAAGCATAGGTAGCATACAACAGATTAAAAGGGAAGTAATCCTATTCTGTATCTTTTACCAAGTTGTTGATCATGTTTACCAAAGGAAGAGTTCCCTTCGCCATAATCTCTATCCTAGATGTATTAGAAGCATAAGAAAATAGAGAGAGTCCAAAAAATAAGAGCTCAGGAAGAAACAGTCTTGATGACAAGAATCCATGCCAGTAATGCGGTTCCAGATCAAAAAACGCATCAAAAAATCTCCTTGTGGCAGGTAAATCAAGTTTGAGTAAGATGTCCATACCAAAACAGAAGAACTCCCTTTGTCGCCGCCTTTGGATTGGCCATAAATCTTTCCACACTTGTGCAGATATATCTCCTCCAGAAAGACCTCTATCAGAGCCCAGGCTCTGAACAATAGCATTAGCAACAATAGGAGCTGCAGCCAGGGTCCTTGCAACCATGTACCCAGTTGAAGGATGCACCATCCCAGCGGTGCCACCAATGCCAACAACCCTTTGGGGAAGAACTGGGAGGGGGCCACCCATGGGAATCACACAGTGCTCATCTTCTTCAATACTTTTCACTCTGATACCCAAATGTCTCAACCTTGCAACCATTCTTTCCTGTATATCATCCATTCGTAATCCAGGCCGTGCTACAAGAGAGGTTTCTTCAAGAAATATCTTAGTGGATGAAAAGGGCATTGCATACAGGAAAGTAGGTATTCTACCATTTCTCTGCTTCAGCTCCTTGTCATTGTCCAGATGAGAATCTCTCCAATCCATAAAAAGCATTTTATCTACATCATACGGGTGTTCATCAACCTCAGCCAGAATCCCATAAGCCACTTGGTAACCCGGGTTATACGGTTTATCATACTGAACCAAGCATCTTGAAAACCCAGTTGCATCAAGAACCACAGTAGCCTGAACAGTGACACCATCATTACAAATCAGCAAAGATTTGGTATCCTCGTGAATAATCTTGATAACTTTGGCCTGGTGAAACTTGACACCATTTGAGATACATTTCTGCAGCATCTTCGACTTCAGCAGCTTCCTATTGACCCTACCATAAGGCCTATCGAGATCCTTCTTCGTTTTTTCGTCGATGTAGACAACTGCTCCGGACCAGGTGGTGTCAAGGCAGTCGAGCAAATCCATGGCTTCAAACTCATCCACCCAAACCCCATAATTATTGGGCCAAATCAACCTAGGGTTTGGATCAATAGCACAAACTGAAAGCCCTGCCTCAGAAACCTGCTGCGCAACTGCAAGTCCAGCAGGTCCCCCTCCCACAACAGCAAGGTCCACCACAGCCCCCTTTGAGGAATCATACAAAGGAAGTTCAAAATCCAGATTCTCCTTCTTGAATTCAGGAACAAGTTCCAAAAGGGCACTGCTACTAGCACGCAAACCACCACATTTACCCCATCTCACAAGTGGTTTCTTAGAACCAAACCTAAAATCTTGATTTTGCACCCTAGAGGAGCCCGAACCGCTTAATTTCTCTGAATAACCGTGAAGTGGGTGCAAAAACTCAAGCTTGTTTGGTGTTTTGAGCAAAGTATCCATAGCAATCATATAAATCTCTAAAATACTTAACGAATCTCCAAACCAATACTCAAAACACCATCTGGGTCGCACTAAATAAGAGAACTTTGCACAGTCACGCCAACAGTGAAGGCACAAAATGGAATTTCAGTAATAATTAAAACAAGCAGCACTTGATATTCATGCTTACCTTGGAGAAAAGGAATGGAAAAAAAGGAAACATTGAAATTCACATGCAGAAAGGGAAGAAACAGAACAGCTTGGGACAATGGTTTGGCCGGTTTGGTAATGGTAAAACTCGTGTGGCCACTAGACACTCCTCGTCTGCGACAATTTTAAGTGGGTGTTTTCTTTTGTTACGGAAAATAAAATAAAAAAATGGGAATCGGTGGTGTTGGATTATCCAATACCTACCATTAGGTCCATACCTTACTCCCGTACATGCCAAAAACCAATTGGTTCGCTTGTCAACGTCGTAATTACACAGTTTGCACTCTTCTGAAAACCCTACTTTTAGTTTTCTTTTCTTTTCTTTTTTTCATTCTTGATTTTATCTGCGAAATTGGGAATTGGAGGAAGTGGTATTGTGATTAGTTTTCTGGTTTGTTCTTTCAAATCAAATAAATAGCTTAATCTAATCCTAATTTTAATAGCATCTCACATGTACCGTTTGTCGCTTATATAATGCAATATAATCTATCCCTTCAAACTTTTTAATCACATTTAACAGAATTTTTTCACTCAATTTTATTATTCATAAACAATACTATAATCCAATACTTTTCCTAATGTTTGAGAATTTAATTATTTTTATCAACTATATAAGTTATGCTCTTCATATTTGTATAAGTTATCATATTAATGTTTCTTAATATTTCGTAATTAGTTTAATCCAATACTTTACTTATCCAAGTGACCCAAGTGCATGTCATGATCAGGCAATCTTTCTGTAACAATACAAACAAATTTATTGTAAAACATTACTTTTAATATTTTAGGTAAATACTGATGTCATTGCTTATATACACCTCAACAATTTCAATTAAAATTCGGAAAAATATTAATAATGAACCGAAATAAATTAATGTTCGAAAGTTAAAGGACTGAATATGTATTTAAACTTTTATAAAAACTAAAATTGTATATTTACAACACTATGAAAAAAAAAAGTGGATTTATACTTAAAATAATTAGAAAATTTTAAATTAAGGCAGACTTAAAAAATAACTAAATTAGGACTATGTGGGAGAAATTCTCTCGACTCAAAGTCTTCATTTTGAAAATAAATTTAGCTCTTGAAATGTATAGATCTATAGATGTAACTGATTAGAAATCACAAAAATAACAACCATTTTACACATAACGCTTCATCATGTATCTAATACTATATACAATTGTGAACTAACAAAAGGCAAGTTTTTACATTGAATAATATATCTGTTCTTCTTCATAATTCAAATTTTTATCTACAAAAGGTATAATAGCTTACGTGTCACTCTCTCAGCGTTTTCACTTTTTAAAAAAAAATTCTAAAAGCACTGAAAATCTGAAGTTTATATTTTCTTTCTCTCTCTTCCGAGTCTTCTCAGCTTCTCATGTCACCAATGCTTTCTCTCTCTTCCTCATTTTCTCTGCGACCGCCTTCTCTCTTCTTTCTCTATCTTTCTCATTCTCTCTGGCAGCGGCTTCTTTCTTCTTTCTCTATCTTCTCATTCTCTCTGACCGACCCAGCAAAAAAACCATTCTGGAGATGCTTCCTTTTTATTTTTCTTACATTTCATCTGTTCATCTTCTTATGTTGATCATGTTTGGTTTGTTTACAGGCTTCAACTATCGCTTATAAAGACATGCATCTCAGATTTCCCGTTGATCTATCCATTTTTGTTCTTGATGTTTAATTTTTTGGGTTTGTCAAGCTAACTGGTATTTTTCTTGATTTTTTTTGCAAAGATCTGATGGTTTCTTTTGTTCATCTTATTTTTCAGGTATATAAATGGTTGAAATCAAGAGTACAACCACAGACATCTTTTTTAACCACCCAAAAACCGATTATGGAGATGTTTTTTCTATTTTTCTTACATTTCATCGTTTCATCTTCTCTGTTCATCATGTTTGTTTTTTTTCAGGCTTCAACTCAAGGTTAAAAAGACATGCATCTGAGATTTCCCGTTCATCTGTCCATTTTTGTTGTGGATATCTTTTTTTTTGGTTTTTTCAACCTAACTGTTATTTTTCTTGAATTTGTTTACAAAGATCTAATGGTTTTTTTTTGTTTATCTTATTTTT
>Ga0209589_1004936_pt1 | contig 22858 bp, 7 predicted proteins | sample CowpeawhiteBW_FD_187525 | JGI IMG/M metagenome (GOLD analysis project Ga0209589, IMG submission 187525) | Root nodule microbial communities of legume samples collected from California USA - Cow pea white BW (SPAdes) (version 2) | ecosystem: Host-associated > Plants > Roots > Nodule | place: USA...
GCGTTGTCAAGTCCTTTGATTCCTCTATTGCGCAAACTATATTCTCGAAGTCGTCGGTTAACGACCTCAAGATTTTCTCCACCACTCGGCAAGCGGGCAGCGTCTCTCCATTTCTACCGAGCTGATTTGCTACGGTCTCAACTCGGGAGACGTACTCAGCAACCCCTTCATCTTCCTTCATCCTCATCCTTTCAAGCTCACCTCTGAGAGTTTGAAGCCGAACTTGCTTCACACGGTTATCCCCTTTGTATGCCTTCTCCAGAATATCCCACGCTTCTTTTGAAGACATAGCATTTGCTATCTTCTCAAAGCCGGACTCATCAACAGCTCGGTACAGCACGTACAAAGCCGTTTTGTCCTTTGCTCGTGTTGCTTTTAACGTAGCAATCTGGGCTATTGTCATTTCTCCAATATCCTCTGGTTCTTGGTGCCCATTTTCGACCACCTCCCATACTTCTTGGGAACCAAGGAGAGCCTTCATTTGCAGACTCCAGTTATCATAGCTGACGCCTTTTGATAACTTCGGCAGGGGCATGCTGTTAGCTAAGCTGGCCATCTCTATCAAACTCTCTAACTCACTCAAACACTCAGGCTCTCAAGCTCTGATGCCAATTTGTTGACAAACAAGTCTCTCTAGATAAACACTCTTTGTATTCAGATTTGTTGTGTCTTGAAATGAAGCACTACATGGTCCTTTTATAGGCCTTTGGACATGACCCTTCAACTACATTCATTAAATATAACTACTACCTAACTCACAATTAATACAACAACTTCTAACTACTCACCTTCCAACTACCAACTACACACCTTCCAACTACCAACTACACACATTTAAGTTTACCTAACACAGATAACCAATGGGGAAATTGTGTGCCACTATAGCCATCCATTGACAACTCCTTCAAATGGCAAGAAGGTTGCAGATTTTCAAGTACTTCTCTTTCTTTCGTTAAATCCTCATTGTTTCGCATTAAATTCCATTCTAAATGTAGCCTCACGAGATGTGTTTTATTCTTGAAATCCACTGCCAATGCATCACCGGGATTTAGGATATTTTCAAGATTTTTAATTGACAGCTCTCCATGAAGATCAAGTTCTCCTAGTTCTTGAATACTGAAATCAAAACTATTCATCCATATTTGAAGATTGTTCAACTTTCCTAAAAGCAGTGGAGCCTTTGTTAAAGTAGTTTCCATAAGTTCAAGGCGGCACAAATCGGTGAGCTCATGCAAAGTCGAGGGCAACTCCTTCAAACAGGTACAATCGTTCAGCTTCAACACTTGCAAGTTACGGAGTGAACATATTGAGTCGGGAAGTCTCTCTATGTACGTATGTGAAAGGTCTAATATACGGAGATGTATAAGATCGCCAATAGTGTCAGGCACCTCAAAACACAGATGCAATGATAAGACTCGTAATGACTTAAAGTTAGAGATAACCTCTTGTATTGACATATAACGGTGCCACCGACAAGATATAAATGTCCGTAACCCTTTAGCATCATGTAAACTTGTAGAATATTTAGAACCTCTTACAATTAAAAAGTGACGGGTTTTTTTTGATAGTGTTTCTACTCTATCAACACCTAATCTGTAGCACATTTCACCAGACATATATATTGCTAAATCATTGAGAAGGTCGTGCATGACAAAATATGTTTTGTTGTACCTAATTATTTGTTGAAAGAATGACCTTGATAACAGATCATTGAAGTACTGTTCACCTACTTCTGGAGACTGACTTTGTTGAGAGTACTGTAGAAAATTTTGAGCCATCCACAAGAGAATTAAGCTCTCCTTATCAAACTCATAGTTTTTGGGGAACAATGCACAATAAGCAAAACATCTCTTGAGATGGGAAGGAAGATGGTAATAGCTCAACAACAAAACGGGAAAGATTGTACTATCTTCTTCTATCGTTAAGTCCCATATGGAGCTTCTCAATACAGCTTCCCACTCTGAAACAGATGACTTTGACTGTAAAAGACATCCTACCATTTGAAGGGCTAGAGGCAATCCTGCGCACTTTCCAACTATCTTCTTGCCAATCTCTTTCAACTCAGAATTCAACTTAGAGTTTCCATCTTGGAATGCATGTTTACCAAAAGCTTGCCAACTGTGATCTTCATTTAATTGCTTTAGTTGGTGTATGTAATCTGACTGCAGGATAGAAGCAACTACGTTACCGCGTGTTGTGACAAGAATTTTACTTCCCTTAGCTCCACACGTAAGAGGAGTTTGCAATGCTTTCCACTGGTTTGGGTCTACGATCCAAACATCATCCAGAACTAGAAGAAACTTTCTTCCTGACAACTTTTCTTTCAATTTTCCATGAACCATTTCTAAGTCTCCTGTATCGTATTTTGATTTAGACAAAGCCTCGATAATTGCTTTGGATATTGTAAAAACATCAAATTCATCCGAAACGCAAACCCAAGCTTTTTCGTCAAATTTAGCTTCCTTGATCTTTGGGTCATTGTATACATGTTGAGCAAGTGTGGTCTTACCCACCCCGCCCATACCCACAATAGAAAGTATTGACAGTTTATTACCATTAGTGTCAGATGTCAGCCAACTAAAGATCACTTCTTTGTCCTCATCTCTGCCATACATAACATGATCTTCAGCCACCAAGGATGAGGATTCAAATTTTTTCTCCAACACTTCATTACCCAACCCAGATATATCACCACTAGAAATTTTGAAATCTTTAACAATCTGTTGGTTTGAGAGAGATTCTAGATCATCTAGGACTTCTCTCTTCTTGGATTCAAAACTGCGTTCCTTGCTTTCACTAGTCTGGAAGCCAGATTTCAACTCACTTTTGGAGAGTTCGTAATCTATTTTCTCCAACAGATCCTCAGCATCATACAACACCCCTCTAGCCTCATCAAGCCATTTTTTAACCAATGAATTACTTAACTGTTTTTGTTCTGCATCATCTATCACAGCATTGATGATCATCAGCTTCCTCTTTAATTTCTTCAGTGGCTTCTCATGGAAATCTCTCCCACGAAAGTAGCCCAGAATTTGACCAGAATTCAGCTTCTCAAATAGCCTCTGAACATTAACAAAAGCAAGATTAACCAATTGCCCTGACATGATTGGGAGGGAATTGGCCGAATCAAAGAGAAGAAAAGACTGAAAATTTGAGTGAAGGTAGAGAAAGTTAAGCTGATATCTATTTTCTTCGCAACGACTTTACTTCAATAGTTGTTGTTGACCCTTCTTGACCACACAGGTAACGTGCATAAAATAATATTTTATTATAATATATTATAATTTATTAAAAAAAGTAAGTGTTAAGTACGAGTTATTTGTGAACATATAAAAGTTTTTTTTTTCTATTAAATTAGAGAACTAAAAAAAAGCTAAACTCAGACCAAATTAATTAAACAACCCAAACATAACTAATTTATTTTAGAAAGCTTAAGCATATTATAAAAATAATAAATCAATGATAGAATTTCAAATTTTATATAAAACGTAAGAACTTTAAAATGTTTATAATGTATCGTTTTGGCGTTGTTTTCTCTAATCATGAAAGTGAAATTTAAACCTTTAGACGGTAGTTGATTGATTATGTTTTGTAGGTAATGTAAGTTAAGATTAAATGCAATTTTCTCACAATAAGCTGTTCCGTTTATTGAGAGCTTCCTTCTTGCTATGATTTTCCATTGTACAAGACATTACTTCATTATTTCTGAGTTTTCTATGAGAAACCAAACATACGAAAAAAAAATCAACTTTATTTTGTCTTTAAAGTCACCTCAGAAATTGAAGAAAGTAAAAAATATTTAAGTTATACTTGATCTCGACTCCTAAACGATAAGAAACTTATTACATGAAAAAGAACAATAAATATAAATAACAACGCACATGAAGAGGAATATAAATAAAAGCATACAAGAATTGTATTGGAACAGCGGATGATACTAACATACTTTGTAAAATATTCGTAAATTTCAAAATCTTTTATTTATTCAAATAACTCAAAAATAAGATTCAAATATTCATAATTAAATTAAAGTGTACATTATTTATTAATAACTTTTGACTAAAACAAGTAATTTAGGAAACAAGTTATTTCCCTCGAGCAAACCTAAATTTCTTCACTATTATCAATCCAAATCCACGTCTGCAATAACATTTGTTCCTAATTATCGTCATACATATATGATCATAGTAAAAAATACATAAGTAAGGATTAACATGAATGTTAAGCATCATATATAATCAATAATATTCATCAATAATTATATAACAAATCATCCAAATCTTTCATAACTCGTATCTCACAACACCCTTCAATTTCCTTAATGATCAAACATTCACAAATCATGTTGTCACACATAAGTTCAAACATATCATCAACTTCCTCTAAAAAACCAAAAGAGCACCACCAAGTGTTTCTAGGATTGGCATGGTCGGAAAGGAAGTAAACAGATCGAGGAGAAGATTGTTAGGATCGAACGCTTACCAATAGGCCAAAAGTTCTAGCCATTAGTCAGGACACAACTCTTTTTACTTAAGAGCATAACAGTTCAAACACTACGATTCAATTGTGGACCGGCCCACTTAACCTCCATCACGAGACAATTGATACACACCACCTGCAACAAAGATAGGATCGTGAGAATTGAAAGTGAAGCTTAGTTACCCAAATAAAGGATTAACAAAATATAATGAGTGAGTATGCTGTTCGAGAAGACTTTACTTCAACGAGAAGACTTTACCTCAACGAGAAGATGGACAGGAAGCAGTAGTTGTTGATTATTTCCGACAGCACAAGGCGGGTTTGATAAACTTTGTAGCATATATCAACTTTGCTTTACTTGCTTTCTTTTACATCAACGAAATTTCCACCAACTTTAGTGGATTTGTCTATTTCGGTGGCTTGGCTTGCTTTATGAACAAAAGACATCCAACGCACTTACATTTCATGATTATTAAATCGGCCCATTTCCCATTTTTTTTTTTCTTTTAGAATAAGTGGTTTGCTTATTAGGAATGATTTGGAGTTCAACAACAGCGATATTGTTAAATACTCTATTACTGCTTCAATTGCCATGACAGGAAGACGCCGGCCTCAAATTCTTAATCTTTATATCTCCAAACATGGAATTGTATAGATAAGTGTAACATGCCCACGATTATTTCAATTTTGAAACTGAATAATCGAAAAACTTGACTTCTATATTTTTGTCAGTTTTTAAATTTTTTTTTTTTTGAGTTTTTCTATATTTCTTTTTGACCCTAAATAGGATTTTTTTATCAAATTTCTTTTTGACATGGATGAGAGGAATCAGAAAACCCTAACCGTCTTAAAAGCATATGTAAGGGATGGAAAACCACTTAATAATTACCCTTGAATGAGAATTAAACTTAATATTAATTAATTTTCGTTTTCTAAATTAATTCACTTAATTTGGGACTGAAAAATGCATGTGGGTAATAGTTTTGAGTGGGCAATCAGAAGGAATACAACTAAGGTTTGAGAAAAAGGTTTGAGTGCACTAGAAAAGAGTAAGTTGAGAACTAGGCAGAATTTTGGAGTGAAAAGCAAGGACTAGGGCTAATTTGGGACAAAGAACTCTAGAATTCTTCAAGTTGAGTAAGGAATTCAGGTTAGGGGAGATGGACTCTATGAATTTAATTTCGTATTTCTATTTTTGTATATTGCATGTATGTCAGGCGACAGTTGAGTGGGTTGTAGCACTGGGAACGCGTAGTGCTTGGCGGTGAGGTTCGTCCCACTAGGCGATATCTACAGAAACAAGAACTTCTGAGGTGCGTTGCGTCTGGCGGCAAGAGGCTTCCGCCAAGTGGTCTTTAACTCATTTTCGCCTTGCAGTGCTTAGGTAGCGCCAAGCGATAACACGGGGACAGAGGTTTGTTTTCTTTGGATGGTGCGTGGTTTACACGTTTTTGATGACACTAAAAGTATGAACTTTGTTGCAACATTCCTTGAGTTGTGGCTCATAATGACATTCCTTGAGTTGCGGCTCGGAATGGAGGGTGAACACGTGGCGATCTCAGGTTGTGGCCTGGTGAATTGGTACCGATGTGAGTGTGCGAGTTATGACTCGTATGGATGGTCTCCACTTGATTGGGCAATCACGGGTTGTAGCCATTGATGTTGCTAATCTTGTGTCAAGAGTACGAATTATGATTCGTATAGGGAACTCCACCTGGCGTTGTGGATGGTGGTTCGTAACATGATAGACACGCACAAGTATCTACGAGTTGTGTCTTGTAGATGGTGGAACCACGAGTTGTGGCTTGTGGTAGTAAATGACATCTTAGGGTTATCAACTAAGGATGTAGAACGTGGATGAGCATGATGGTGGCTATGTTTTATGGATTGGAGAATTGTGGTTCTCCGACAAGTACGTGTGTGCATCATTTTATCTTGGTTATAACATTCTTATACTGTTAGCTCACTCTATTTGTTTGTTATTGGCGATGATCGTGTAATTTGTTACACAGAAGCAGATGATGTTGCAAGTAATGTTGGTGAGGCATAACGTCGAAGCGGGGCAGCATAGGAGTTTGATTATTATATTTTGTAGCTACCTTTTTTGTAAACAGATTTTATTATCAATTTCGAATATGTAAACTTTGAGTTGATTTTGAAGTTTGGATTTTAGCGCTAATAATAAAGTTTGAACTTTCCCACGTTTTGGGAAAGACATTATAATAAATGTAATTTTGATTTTCTATATTATGGGTTTTATTTAAAATTAGTAATAATCTACCAAGACGTTATAGTCACAAAAAGATAAACCAGACTTCCAACAGTAGTTCGATATAAAGTATAACCAATGAAAGGAATATCATCCGATGGAGAACAAGGTACACTTGTCTCAAGAGGAATATCAACAATCTTGTTGTCAATAAGTTGAGCACGCTCAAATATGTCAGCAATATATTTGGACTGAGACAGAAGATAACCTTTGGAAGAAGAAGCAACCTCAACACCTAAAAGGTAAAGCAGTACCAAATCTTTCATAACAAAACAATGGGATAATGTAATTTTTAAAAATGCAATTCCATCAAAATCATCACCAGAAATAATCATGTCATTATTATATAAGGATAGAAAAATATGTCTTGCATTGGTTTTCTTGACAAATAATGCAGAATCATGATTACTAGCAACAAAACCAAGAGAGACAATTGAAAAAAACTTTTGAAACAAAGCATGAGGTGTTGTTTAAGACCATATATATATATATATATATATATATATAGGGCTTTTTGAAGTTTGCAAACTTCACCATATTTTTGTAAAGACACCTGGTTGTGGAATCATGTAGACTTCCTCATGTAAATGGATGTGTGTGTGTGCTTGTTTATATATATATATATATATATATATATATATATATATATATATATATATATATATATATATATATATATATATATAGGGCCTTTTGAAGTTTGCAAACTTCACCATATTTGTGAAAGACACTTGGTTGTGGAATCATGTAGACTTCCTCATGTAAATGGATGTGTGTGTGCTTGTTGGGAATAGTCCAAGTGTAAGTCAAAAGTTCCACATTGGATAAAATAGACAAAGTTAAGCATTATATAAGAATAAAGACCAATAACATCATTGTCTTAAGTTTTTGGGGTAAAAATGGTGTTAAATGCCTTATATGTGTAAAACTAAGGTCATATATATATATATATATATATATATATATATATATATAAAAAAATATATATATATATATATATATATATATATATATATATATATATATCAATGGTATCAAAATCGATGGTTCGGATGAGAGGAAATATACCATATGAGAAAAAAAAAGGACTCACCCTTAAGGGTGAAATTGTTGGAAATAGGCCCACAATACCATTGCCTTAAGATTTTTGGGGTAAAAGTGGTGTTAAATGTCTTATATGTGTAAGACTAAACAAAAAAAAAGCTTTTCAAAAAATGTTATTTTCATCAGTTCAACATATATATCTAGAACCATAATCTCTCAATGACTATAATCATATTCCATATGTGAAAAATATATAACTCGATAGGGCTTGATCTCTAACTTTTTCTTTCGATCTCCCTTCTTGATCCTTTGCGTCACAATACATTTCTCTATGACTTGCATCATCACACTCCCTATAATCTCCTTGTGTTGATCCCCTTTTTCTATCTTTTGATTAAGTTCACTTCTTGATGCCCTCAACACTTGTACACTTTGAGATATCATCATAAATATTAGGGTTAAATATGTTTTTGGTCCCTTAACTTTCAATTAATTTTGAAATTAGTCCATTTCGAAACTTTAGACTAATTTAGTCATTCATCTTTCAAAATACGTGGATTTAGTCCTTTTAATCAAATTTTGTTAGGTTTATTTGATGTTTCATACGCATTTCAAGATTGTATTTGAGTTGTTTATACTGTTTGACACATTTTTACTTTAATGTTAAGTTAAATACTATTATGAAATGTGCTTGAAATGTCAAATAAACTTAACAAAATTTGATTAAAAGGACTAAATCCACGTATTTCAAAAGATGAAGGACTAAATTGGTCTAAAGTTTTGAAATAGACTAATTCCAAAATTCACTGAAAGTTAAGGGACCAAAAACATATTTAACCCTAAATATTATCAAGAAAAGTTCAAAAAAACATCATTTCCTAACAATCCATTCAAAAGCACTTCATGTTTTGCTTGGTCTTGGTTAATTCAACATTAGTATCCATCAAATGAAGATGATATCTTGCAAGTTTCTTCTGTGATTTGTATTTCACTTTGTTTGGATGAGTTTGCAATATTATTGGGCAAAAGGTTTGTGAGTTTTCTAGAGAATTGTTACAGAGATTGATGGGTGCATTATTGAAATTGTGATTGCGTAATTCACAATTGTGTTACGATTGCATTATGAACATTTTTAAATAATAGAAAGAGTCATATTAAATTAAAGTACTTGGATGTAGAATCGAAATTTCAATTCAATTTCTCTATTCCTATCTTTTATATTTAATGTCTCTCTAATTTTCAATAAAAAACTTACTCTATAGTCAAGTGTTCAGAGATAATGTTTTTATAAAAATTAGGTTAAATTGGTCGGTTGTTCTTAATGCATTTAGTCAATTTGGACTGATTACTGATGAATAATTTGTTAGGAACAAGGCAATAAAGGAAAGAATAAAGGAGAGAAAAATAGACACAGAGAATTTAACGTGGTTCGGCGTACAATGTGTATGCCTACGTCCACGACTACACTAGGAAGTATTTGTATTTTTGGTGTATCTTAAAGCTTTACATAGAGTCTCTTATATAGTAAAATAGAGAACCACATCTCACTATTCTAAGCGATGTGGGACTAAATCAAGCACCATAATTCTAACAATTACCACCTAATTCTATCGATTGTTTCGATACGTTGGTCACCCATTTAGGCATTCAGTTCGCCACCAGTAAGCCACACCATCTCACTTCTCTAGCGTTAGTAAATATACGACAGGAGAAGAGAGAATCTTTGCAGGAGTTTATGGAGCACTTCAGGAAGATATCGTTGAATATCTCTAATCTAAATCCTGAGGTCGTCATGCATCACCTTGTAACAGCGTTGAAGCCTGGCCCATTCGTTGACAGTTTGTGTAAGAAGCCCGTGAGCAATCTGGACGAGCTTCGAACCAGGGCAACCAAATTCATGCAAATGGAAGAATTAAAAGAGTTTCGCAATACAAACTGATTAGACACTCAAGAAAAGAAATACATTGACAGAGAAAGGGTGCTAGCGCCGCGACCTGAGAGTAGGTTCAAGGACTCTAGACAACCAAAGTACAACAGGTACACACCCCTTGTGTCTAACAGAGCGAGAATTTTGGAGGAGGCCTTGAATGCCGACCTAATAACCCCTCAAAGGGTCCCGACTCACCCAAACGCGAACACCACTAAGCATTGTCGGTATCATCGGAATTATGGACACACAACGTAGGATTGTTTTACCCTGAAAGATAAAATCGAAGAGCTTATACAAACAGGACACATGAGAAGATTTGTCAAACGGGAGGAAGGGGGATTCTCTTCTAAAAAAGAGCGAGAAGGTAGATATGAGGAGCGACCACGAAGAACGTTAAGGTACCAGGAGAGGCGAGAAGAAGGCACCAAAAGGAGGGTTGAGCCCGAGAAAGATGATGAGGAGGATGTGAGGGAACCATTGAGAGGGGTGATCAACTATATATCAGGAGGCTTCACAGGATGCGAAGCCACTATGTCGGGGAGGAAAAAGTACGTACGAGCAATCCAAAATGTCAATGTCATATATACATGTCCCCGGCAGCACATGCCACCCCTCACATTCTGTGATGATGATTTCCAAGCCATTGACCCCCAACACGATGACCCAATGGTGATCTCAATAGAGATTGAAGACTTTGCAATAAGGAAAACCTTGGTAGACCAGGGTAGTTCAGTGGATATCCTGTATTAGGGTACTTTCAAAAATTTAAGAATTTCGGAAGCAGAAATCCAGCAATACTCAGAGCTGATCATGGGCTTCTCAGGAGAGCAAGTGAATACAAAGGGCTTCATTAATTTGTTCATCAAATTCAGAGCAGGGAGAACGACGCGAACGGTAAAAATTCGATACCTTATTGTTGACGCTCACACCTCTTATAATATTTTGCTAGGGAGACCTTCGTTGAACATGCTTGGTGCGGTGATATCCACATATCACTTAGCTATGAAATTTCTGTCAACTTCGGGAGACATAATCAATGTACATGTAGACCAGCCAACTGCGCGCAGATGCTACGCAGACAGGCTGAGAGAAAGACCCATACACCAAGTTGAGAGCCCAACGCCGCTACAATACCAAAATCAAACCTAAGTCTTTTCATCAGGGAAATCTAGTGTGGCGAATGGCAAGTCCTGCCCGGAAACCCGAGGGGAAATTCTCACCCAACTGGGAAGAGGGCCATTCCGTGTCAAGGAAGTTGTGGGTAAGGGTGCATACAGATGGAAACACCTATCAGGTGTCCCTATTCCAGCAACTTGGATCGCCTCACATCTGAAGTATTACAGTTAGTTTGTTAAATGCTTATTTTTAATTTTCAGACTTCTTACGAATGATTTGTGGATTGATTGCATAATAAGTGGTGTACTCTTTCCTACTTTGGTCTTTTTTCCCCAAGGAGGGTTTTGGTTAAGAAGGTTTTAACGAGACATCGTAGTAATAAATAAAGCATAATTTTTCATCATTATTACTCTACGCTTACATTTTCCATCGTTGAAGCACGCATACATTTAAATCAAGTGCATCAATCAAATACTTTTTTAGCATTTTCTCTATGGGAAAGGAAGCTTCATCTAACTAGATGATCTCCCATATCTATATCAATGAGAAAGGAAGCTTCATTTCCCTAGATGATCCCCCCATATCTGTATCAATGGGAAAAGAAGCTTCATCGTCCTAGATGATCCCCCCATATTGATAAAATAAATATGACAAAGATAACAAACAACAACACACAAAGGCGAACTTACTAACCTAGGAGGGCAAGAAGCCAACCACATCCAGGCCAGGAATGGCCGGGTACATCTCGGCCAAGACAAATGTTGGCAGCGTCACAGCCACATCCCAGCTAGGAATGGTCGGGTACATCTCGGCCAACCACACTCTTTCTTTCCTTCATACTCAATTTTACACATTTCAGCCTCTTATTTCACTTCGTTCACTACGAGACTAGGGGGCTGGTGCAGGTGTAGCCGAGTACAACCTGGCCCAACCATGAAGGGTAGTTGGTCGGGTTTATCCCGGCCCAAGCAGGGTCAGGTTTCTTACCGGCCAGTCTCTAGGGTGTCCCACTTTTTTAGGTCCAGCAAAACACAATGCAGAGGGCATGGCCAAGCAAAGAAGGTCGGGTACATCTCGACCCTTTTGGTCGTGTATATCCCGACCCAATGATGTGACAGATGGAAAATGGGATTACGGCGCAGAGGTACAAAGGAGTAGTGCACAATCTCAGCCAAGAAAGAAAGAGTTGATATTTGGAGGAGTACAGACGAACAAATCTCAGCCAAGAAGGAAAGAGTTGATATTTGAAGAAGTATAGACGAACAAATCTCAACCATGAAAGAAAGAGTTAATATTTGGAAGAGTACAGACGAGCAAATCTCAGCCAAGAAGGAAATAGTTTATATTTGGAGAAGTATAGACGAACAAATCTCAGCCAAGAAAGAAATAGTTGATATTTGGAGGAGTACAGACAAACAAATCTCAGAATGAAAAGAGTTGATCTTTGACAAAAGTATAGACGAACAAATCTCAGAATGGAAGGAGCTGATCTTTGACAAAAGTACTGACGAACAAATCTTAGAATGGAAAGAGTTTATCTTTAACAAAGGCGTAGAAGAACAATCTCGTTCAAATGGGAAGAGTTGATCTATGACAAATTGCAGACACACAATCTTAGTCAATAAGGAAAGATCGACGCGTACAACCTTAGTCGGAAAGGGAAAGAATTGATCCTCGAATACAAACGACCCGCAAATAATAATAACAGGTCCGTTAAGAAATTAGTATAAATTAAGGCCTAGTGAACACGTAAAGGTATGTTTTTCTCACTTTACTACATACACCACTTATCGAATCACTATTTGACTTGAGCGTCGGAGTGCCTGCAGGTACCCCCAGGCTCGGAGTTCACACGGCAAGAAGATCCAGGAAGAGGTCGGAGGGGAACAGAAGGAGATTTGACACAGAGAGTTCTTGAAATCATCTGGTTCCGTACTAAAATAGTATCGATAAGGTACACCTCTTACAACTCTTCAATCAAAATTGAAACAAAAGAAATAATCAAAGCGAAAATAAATTATAATAACAAGTATTGATGGAAAAGGAAGTTAATAGATGTGCAACGATGAGTTTGTTTTACTAAAACTTGAATTACGAACAAAAATAGTTTGAATGAAAATAAATAAAAGAATAATTTATGTATAATAAAAGGTTGATCGATCATTAACATACGTTTAAAAAAATTTATAAATTTATAAAATATGTAATACAATAAAGAAAAATAATAAAAATGTAATAATTACACAAAATAAAGGATGAATCATTGCTAAATAGACAAAAGAATGAAAACATGACTCTTTGTCCATAAATAGAGCCAGAAGCATCTTTCCTAAGACTCCATACTACACAACTCATGCACTTGTCCAACATGAAAGACACCATTGTTCTGTATCCTAACATAGGTAGGGGTCATCTAGTGTCCATGGTGGAGCTAGGCAAGCTCATTCTATCCCATAACCCTTCCTTTTCCATCACCATCCTCATCCTCACCCCATCCTCCAACGCCACTTTCACCCAAGCCTGCAACTCCAACGCTCGATACATCGCCGCCGTCTCCGCCACCATCCCCGCCATCACCTTCCACAGCGTCCCCATGGCCCAACTCCCCCTCGACACCCCTTCCATCCCCCCTCACCTCATCTCCCTCGAACTCTCCCGACACAGCACCCAAAACGTTGCCCTTGCACTCCAAAGCTTCGCCAAAGCCTCCAACATCAAAGCCCTAGTCATGGACTTCTTAAACTTCAGCAACCCCAAAACTCTCACTCAAAATCTCACCACAAACTTCCCCACTTTCTTCTACTACACTTCCGCAGCCTCCAGCCTCATTGTGCTTTTTTATTTCTCCTCCGTTTTCCCAAAACAAGTCCAAGATCAACGGTTTCTACTTCGCTTCCCAGGGTTGCCTGCAATGTCCATGGATGACTTTCCAAACGAATCCTCCGACCCTTTGAGCCACACTAACCAGATTTTCGATCAGGTAGGGGAAGCCATGAAGGGTAGTTCTGGGATTATAATAAATACGTGTGAAGCGATTGAAGAGAAAGCCATTGCAGTGTTGAACGAGGATGCGACCGTGCCACCGTTGTTTTGTGTGGGCCCCTTGATTTCTGCACCATACGGGGAAGAAGACAAAGGATGTCTGAGTTGGCTCGAGTCCCAACCGAGTCAGAGCGTGGTGTTGTTGTGTTTCGGAAGCATGGGGTGGTTCTCGAGGGGGCAGTTGAAGGAGATTGCTATTGGGTTAGAGAAGAGCGAGCAAAGGTTCTTGTGGGTGGTGAGGACCGAGTTGGAGGGTGGTGACTCGGAGGAGGAGAAACCGAGTCTGGACGAGTTGTTGCCGGAAGGGTTTTTGGATAGGACGAAGGAGAAGGGGTTGGTGGTGCGGGACTGGGCGCCACAGAGGGAGATTCTGAGTCATGACTCAGTGGGGGGGTTTGTGACTCACTGCGGGTGGAACTCGGTGCTGGAAGCCGTGTGCGAAGGGGTGCCGATGGTGGCGTGGCCATTGTACGCGGAGCAGAAGATGAATAGGGTGTTTATGGTTGAGGAAATGAAGGTGGCTTTGGCGTTGAAGGAGGGGAAAGATGGGTTGGTGAGTGGGAGTGAGTTGGGGGAGCGAGTGAGGGAACTCATGGAATCGGACACGGGGAAAGAGATTCGTCAGAGTGTTTTCAAGATGAAACTCAGTGCTGCAGAAGCATTGGTTGAAGGTGGAACTTCACGTGTTGCGTTGGATAAGTTGGCCATGTTATGTAAAACGAGTTCTTTCACTATTTAATTCTGTTTCTATGTACGAAAAAATGAGTGTGACACATTTTTACATATTATTTTCACTTTTCTCTTATAAAACATGTCAATCTAGTATTATCCTTCTGAGTTTTATGTTCCATTGCTTCTTCTATTCCTAATTGTTTTAAAATTATATCATAATTTTACGTAAATAAGTTTTTTTTTTTTTCTTTTCGGATGAGAAATTGTGTAGAAAAACTTTTATGAAAATGTAATTGTGTTCTATCACCATCATGCTAGCATCATATCTGAAGGAGTTTGATGAGAACCACATGTGAATGTGAAAAGCGGTAGATTAACATTGCTGACAACCCAATGGTTGGTATCTCTCAGACAGGGTTCTAATCTAATTAGATTCTTTTTTTTTTCTTCTTTAACATAGCACCGTTCAGAACTTTGTTTACACAGATAACACAAATTTTTCCATCACCCACACATATGTCAACACACGACTCTTCTCTTCTCCTTTATAGATTTTTTTTTTATTTTATTTTAGACCATTTTTCAAGTTAAATTTGTAAAAATGGACCGGTTAAAAGAATCCTGAAATAAAAAGAAAAAAAGAAAAACCCTTTAAAAGAAAACCAAACATTAGGCATACATTCTTCATCATTAGACCATTGAGTGAAGATGATAATGACTTACCCAACTTGCAAATGAGAAAAAAACAAAACTTAGACAGCCCCATACAACAAGAATAGCAACATCAAGTATCTCTTCCATATATCCTGCCTAAACACTTATAATACGTTCACTTGTAAATATTTATTGTTCAGAAAAATTAAGAAGGCATAATTTGAGAATAACTAGCGTGTTCGACTTAACCGCACCATGATTTTAAATTTTCATAACTCAAATTGATCAAATCTTAATGGATCCAATCTTGATAAAGTGAATTAGACTTAAAATTCAAAAATATGAATTTATATTTAAGATAAATTCATAATATAGATTTGGATTATTATGAATTAGATTTCCCAATTTCAATTTTTTTCCACTCTTACTCTTATCCCTTTCGAGTTAAAATTTTTAATGAATAATTTATATTCATATTGTTAATATATATTTTGGAAATTGTTATAACATTGTATTGTATAAATAAATTTCTGTCTCTGTATAAATTAAGAGAGACAAGTAAATATTTGGTATGTGTTAATATTTAATATACTTGTTTAGAGCTTTTAAATCTGTATGTAATCACTGAATGAAACATAAAGATGTGAGAAGGATTCATTGAGTTATAATATTTCACAATTGTACACGAACAAAAAGTGGTTTATTTTGGAAAATAAAAAACTTTTAATAGTATTTTGTTTTCATATATTTTCTTTCGGTTCTCAATTTTAAATTAATAGAAACTATATTGATTTTTACTAATAAGATGGAATATATTATTTACTTTCATTCATTTTAACTGTTTTTTAGGATTTATATAACGGTCAAGAAATAAACAAATGTTATTGTTCCCTATGAAAGGGTATGAAGTTTATATTGTATTTATTTTTCATTTCTGCTATACAATACAATAAGTAGACATAAGTTTCTTTTTCACTTTTATGATAAATGTTTAAATTAATTAAGCTTAAATGACAAGTAAAGAGTATACTTGATAAAAATATCTAATATCATCTTAAATTTAAAAAATTGCAAATAAATATGAATTTCTTTTCTAACAAAATACTAAAAACAATATAGAAACATATTAACGTGGTATTTTATATAAAGATAAAAATATAATATATAACTCTTTCCTTTGTCACTCTCAAGCTCTTCTAGTGGAGTCACACAAGGAACGAATATCCTGTCTAGCATCCACATCATGGGAAGTAGTCCCTCTGAATTTGAGAATGCGTTTTATGGTATACTTAGTCTTAACAACAGTGATGTGAAAGCCTTTATTTTTGGCATTGCGTTTATGTGACCCCATGCCGGGTATGGAATCCCACGACGGATAAACGTATTTTTTAATTTTGTTAAAATTATTATAAAGTATATGTTGTAATTCGACTTAAGTTTCGTTCGGCCTTTATGGTTAGGAATTATTACCGTGTTCTTGAAATATTGTGCATTTTGAGACGTAGAGTTCTAATTTTGTTTTTAAAAAATATCTTAAAAAATTAAAAAAAAAATATTAAAACTGTATTTGATTTCTGTCCTTAAATGATGTGAAATTTATTGAATATAATAGAAGTAATTATTCTCACTTATATCTTAAATTTGTTACTGCATAAGACTTCTTCTATGTATCTTGTGATATGAAAAAAAATATGAAAGTGGTAGCCACAATGATCTCGATTATCAAATGTTTGATTTTATAGAAGAAAGAGTGAATGGTGGTGGTGGATGTTTTCTAATAACTATCGTTACTGATAGAGATATTTGTCCTATTTCTTTTGCCATTGTCCTGATATATGACCTTGAAGGTGAAGTGGGCTTTTTGATGTTTTTAATGTCCACATAAACAAGCAAATAAATAAGCTCAAAACAAAGAAAAAATCCAAAAATAAAAATAAAACAAAACATTTCCTAAAAAGTTGAAAAAAATGTTGGATAGTCTGTTAACCCGCGAATTCATCTTATGGCACGACAAATTATAAATTTTAGCTTTATAATAATATATTAAATAAATTTGACAAAATGTGATTAAAGAAATTTAATTAAAAAGATTAATATTATGTATTTTTAAAATTAAAAAATTAAATTAAATTAAAATTTCAAAGAAAAACTAATATTAATTTTAATAAAAATTAAGAAACATAAAATATACTTAACCATTTTATAAATTACTAGCTTACCTATTTTTTCTTGGTTGTGACATTTGTTTGGTGCGACCATGTGTTACACAAGAACATTAAATAATACAAATAGAGATCTGAATTAGTGAAACTTGATGAAATGTAGGAAATGATATTTATGTATATAATATGTTTGTAAATCCTCAAATCATATAGATTGTATCTTTTGAATTTTTTTTTACTTCATATGGAAACTGTATAATATATATAGATCTACACATAATTTATTAGTTTGTTATTAAAAATAAAAGTAAATGATTAATGGTAATTGTATCTATTAATTAGGATTGTTAGATAAAGCGGTAAACTCCAAAAATGAAAAGATAGATGATTGGAAAATTAGCAGAACTGAATTCCTGGTCGGAGATTACTAATAAAATATCTAAGATTGATTTTACAAGTTTGGACACATGCATTTGTTCCAATCTATGTTGAGGTTATCTTCAAAGCGAGGGAACGTTAGAAGGGACTAAATGAAAGTGAGAGGGAAACAACAAAACAAATCTAAAGAAAAGAAAAAAGTGTTGAGATATGAAATATCTCTTGTCGAGGATTGAGAGGAAATGACATTTAAGAGGGTTACATGAAACTGTGGAGATGAATAGTTTGAGTGGGTAACATATTGTGCTAAAAATGGTAGTTAAGGCTAAGTATGATAGGTCTGTAATATTCGGGCTAAGTGATTTGTTGTGGTTAATTGACTATACTCGGCCTTAATAGCATAGAGATATCACAACTGAAAGGACAGTGCAAGAGAAATCTACAATAACGGGTAGCCAAAAAATATACTTTTATTTACTTTATGTGATCTACTTTTACTTAAATCCAATTTATTTACTCAAATCTACATTTTTTTATATTGGATATTTATTATTTGAATCTAGATTTTCAAATTTGAAAAATTTAAATATCTAATCCAAATTTTAAATCTAGATTTTTAGTTAATTCGGATCGAAGATCGAGATGGACCAGTCAAGACTGAAGGTCAAGACAGACCAGCCGATACGAAAGCCAAGACAAGTCTATCGTGGCTGAAAGTTGAGATGGACCAACCTGAGCCTAAGGTTGAGTTGGACCGGGTCAAGCTGAAGGTCAAGACAAGTTGATTGGGGCAGGAGGTCGAGTCGGGCCGAAATTCCGCTGAGTCGGTCCAGTGAAAATTTAGCTGACCTGACAGAGTCAACCCCGGTAGTATTCAGCCATAATTCAACTGAATTTTGTCGAGTCAGCCCCAACCAAAATTTGGTTGAATTGGGCCAAGTCGGCCCTTACCGAAATTTGGCTTAGTCGAACTCAACCAAATTCAACTGCGTCAACTCTGATTGAAATTTGACGAGTCGATCCTAACATAAATTTGGTTGAGTTAGCCCATTTGAATTCGACCAATTTGGTCCGATCAAAATTTGATCGAGTCGGCCGACCAAAATTCGATTGAGTAGGTCCAGAACGAAATTCAATCGTATTCGACCAAACCTTAGCCAAAATTCGATTGAAGTTTCCCTGATCATTTCGGCCAGAATTAGGCCTAATTTGGCTACATCAGCCTCGATCAAAATTTTGTCGAGTCGGCCCATCTAAAATTTAACCGAGTCGGTACCAACTGAAATGTGGTCTAATCTGCCACAACTAAAATTCAGCCTATTCGACCAATTCGACTCTTGACGAAATTCAACCTAATTTAATGAAGTCAATCCCGACAACACAAGTTATAAAAAATTTAATTTAAATTTTTTTTATAAAAAATATATTTTAAATTTTAAACTTGACTCAAATATTTAAATCTATATATAAATTTTTATACAAATATTTGAATCGAAATTTAAAAAGAAAATTCAAATTAGTTTTGCAACAAAAATGAATTCAGATGCTAAATATGATCCAATTGTTTAGATCTAGCATGGATCTAAATTGGACCATTCATCCATGATTACCCCCGTCTACAATGAAAATATGTCAAAGTTGAATTTTTTATGTATATCGGAACTAGCAGCCATCAAGGAGGCTTTAAGAGATATTAAGAAATGCCTTCACCAACACCGGATCAATATACAACCTAAATTTGTTTTATTCAGTTTGTTGTAATAGCGAAGTAAGATGAAACTTTAGCAAAAACTTTCACCTCAAAGACTTAACAAAGGATATATATTGAATGATAGTTTCAAGAAAAAAATATATACATTGTTGAAGAATTAGTAATTAAAATTTTAATAACTAATATTAAAAACTAATTAATATTTTAATTTATAAACTAAATATAACCTTTTATTAATAAAAATATTTTAGATATTAATAATTTTTAATTTATAAAATAATATCTAATATAGTTAATATAATAATTAATTACTTTTAGTTTGTAAATTCGATTTTTATTTAATAATGTTTTTTAATGATTGTCTTGCAAGATGATGAAGTTGGACTTTATAAGATCAAGATTACATTCCGTTACAATCAGGAGAGATGTATAAGGGAATTCAGTTTGCAGTTGGTGGTGTGGTAACTCCTAGTGGTTTAACTGATTAACTCCTCCCATTTTTTAGTGCACGTAAAAATGTTTAAGTGAGCAAATTTGGTTTACACTATTTAATTCAGTTAAAAAAATGTCAGTTTAATCCAGTTATTTTTTGGTAAGTCAAAAATATTGTAACTTGATTCGATAGTGAATTAGTGGGTTGACCCACTTACAAATAATTTTTTTGTAATTTTTTATATATTTATTGCATTACAATGAGAATGAATTGACTTAATTTAATTTTTATAATAGTGGAATTAAAATCTTCACCTAATTCTTGAAATATGGTTAAATATGTTTTTGATTCAACTTTTAGTGAAAATTGGAATTAGTCACTTTTGAAACTCTTGAACCAATTTAGTCCTCAAGTTTGTAAATACTTGGATTTAGTCATTTAAACAAATTTTTATTGAGTTTATTTGATCTCAAACACATTTCATTATAATATTTTAGTCTGTTTACATTGTTTGACACATCTTCACTTCAATATTAATTGATAAACGCATTTGAAACATCAAATAAACTTAAAAAAATTAGTTTAAATGACTAAATTTACACATTTCTAAATATGAGGGACTAAATTTGTTCAAAGTTTCTAAAATGGACTAATTCCAATTTGGACTAAAAGTTGAAGATCAAAAACATATTTAACCCTCTTGAAATATTACTATAAAGATAATAGTTAAAGATTAAAGTATCAACGTAAATAACATGAGAAACAAATTAATTAAACATTGAAATTATTAAACAATATTCTAACATTTAAAAATATGAAATTGTGAAACTATATAATTAGAAGCATTTAATAATTATAACAAAAAACTTAAAAAAGAAATATTATAAAAAATTATTGGTGAATTAAATGGATCAATTCACCTTTAACATGATTCAAACCCATTTAACCAATAAATTAAGTTAATAAAACTCAGTTTAACTCATTCTTAGAAAAATTAATTTTTTTTCGATGGAACCCGACTCAAATATATGATCAACTGAATTGTTTCAAAAGTTGAAACTCATTTTGATATTTTTAAGTGATTTTGATGAATAGTAACCGTTAATATCTATATTTAATCTTATTGCTATATTTGATTCCCTACTGTAAGTGCAGAAATATAGTTTTTTTGCAATATTTGATTTTGTCAGGGAAGAAAGACAACTACTGTTACGTAAAAGTTATCATCTATATAGCAAAAAGTTATTGCATACATTTTTAATTTACTTTTTATAAAATTTATCGAGTCATTATTTTTATAATTTTGTTACAAATGTTTCAAATAACAAACTTTAATAATATTTTTAAATTTTGAAGAAATATTGAATATCAAATATTTAAAAAATCAGTTGAGAATTTGGCTTAAGTACATTTGTGGAAAATTGTGTTTTATTTTAGTGAGTCTGAAGATTTTTTTTTTTTTTTTAAGAAAGTATTCTTTTGGGACAAATTTGAGGATATTAATGTCGTAATACAATTTAGAATAAAATCTGCTATTATTATTATATGATTTATAAAAAATATGTAAAATAAAAGATAAATTTAAAATTTTATAACATTATTATCATGTTGTTATTATTATTGATTATAAATATTTTCTATTATAATATATTTATTTTTAAAAACATCAATAATAACAAATTTAATTTCAAATTATATTAAAAAAATCATAAATTATTTTTTATTTTATTAATTAAAGAAATAAACCAAATATTTTTAATTAATTATTTTTCATAATTTGAATTTGAATTTTTTAATTTTTTCTTCCTATTTAAAAAAATCAAAAACAAAAAAAGGTCTATTTGGAGATATAATATTTCAATAGATAAGAAAATAATGTTTTGACATGTCTATTTAATAATTTTTATTTTAATAAACTATTATTTTGAAAAGAAAAAGAAATCCTTCCATATTATTATATTTCTTTACCTAAATAGTACAAATATTATTTTTCATGCTCTTTTAACTTTTAATTTTGGGTTTATATGTAAGCCCTTTTTTGTTTAAAAAAACGTTTTGGGCTTAGCCTTCTCAGTTGGGCTTGGCCTTCTCAATTGGGCTCAAGTCAGCCCATCCTCTCTTTTCTCTCCTTTTAGAAGCTCTATTAGGGCTTGAACTCCATTCTTCTCCAAGCTAGATGAGTTTGTTTTCTTCCATCTCCTTAAGCTGTTTTGGTTCTAATTCTCCTCCATTAAGAGTCCCTTAAAGTTTAGCTCCACTCAAGATAAGAGAAGCTAGGTTTTTTTTTTTATGTTTTCTTAGTATTTGCCTAGGCGAGAGTAGCAGAAGCTCGTCCTGATTTTTTTTCGAACTCTCGCTCAGGCGACAAGCTTCCATTTTGAGCGACGAGTTATCTCGCTCAGACGAGGAGGTCTCGCTTACTCGAGAACTCGCAAAAACCTGCAGTGCTCCCTGTTTGCAATCTCGCCCAAGCGAGAACTTTTAGCTTAAGCAAGATCAGTTTAGCTTAATCGAGAACTTTTAACTTAAGCGAGATCAATTTAGCTTAAACGAGATCAGTTTAGCTTAAGCGAGATCAGTTTAACTTAAGCAAAAATCTTTAGCTTAAGTGAGAACTTTTAATTTAAGCGAGATCAGTTGAGCTTAAGCGAGAATTTTTAGCTTAAGCGGAATCAATTTAGCTTAAGCGAAAATTTCTAGCTTAAGCGAGAATTGCTGCAGAATTTTAATTCCTTACTTTAACTTGAACTTATGGGTTGATTCAATTACTCTTAAAAGCATGAATCTGTGATTATGTATGTTTCATGTGATATTGACTTGCTTGGTATGAAATGAAATAAGTGTTAAAGATATTACTGAAACAAGATAAATAGTTTCCTATTTCATAGCCTTCTGTTATAGCATATATTTGATTGCCTTCTGTTATGGCAGATGTTTAGTATATTGTTTCCTTGTTTGTAGCCTAACG
>Ga0209589_1004938_pt1 | contig 22854 bp, 26 predicted proteins | sample CowpeawhiteBW_FD_187525 | JGI IMG/M metagenome (GOLD analysis project Ga0209589, IMG submission 187525) | Root nodule microbial communities of legume samples collected from California USA - Cow pea white BW (SPAdes) (version 2) | ecosystem: Host-associated > Plants > Roots > Nodule | place: USA...
TTAAATTTTTTTATTTTATCTTTTATTATAATTTTTCATAATATAAACTTAATATAAATAATATATAAATATAATTTAAAAAATATATAAATATATATATAAAAAATAAAATTGGGGGAGCCACGGCTCCCCCCTGTCACCACATAGGTCCACCCCTAGTCACCACTATCAAATTAACAAGAATAAAATGATCCAAAATTAAGCCAGCCCCTTATTTGATTGGGACAACCATTTCGAAATTTTAAGATTAAATACCTATAAGTATATGGTGCAAGAAGTTTCTAAGAGATACCTTTAGAAATTGGAAACATAACTTGACTTGAGCAATAATAACGATGTATCTTTCAATTTGAAAACATACAACTAGGAGCAATCAACAACTTATTATCTCAACTTGCAAGTGCATGAAGATCACATGTGTTTGATGAAGATCCACTTGAAGAATATGTTTCTAATGTATTAAATCTTGAAATAATGTGTTAAATGTAATGATTAGAAGTTATATCATGTTGGTATATATGACATAGGTTAGATGTCTTGTTAGTCTTAGTGTGCCATTTTTTGATCTATTAAAATGGGTTTTAACAGGTTAAAAGACTTGTTGTATATAGTTTCTGGTATGAATGTATTCAATCAGTTGAATTATTTTTCAATCGACTGATTTCACTTAAGTAAAGTGAAATCAATAGATTGTACAAAAAATTCAACTAACTGATTTCACTTAAACTAGACTATATAAGCCATATTTTTGAGAGCGGAGGCCCAATTCTGAGTTTTTGAGCGTGAAAACTTGTCATTCATCACTAGAGAACTCTCTCTGCATTACACAACTGCAAGGTGAAGATTGAAGATCTTGGTTGATCTTGGAGGCATTTTGACTTAGGATTAGCTTGAAGAACACATGTATGGTTGACTAGGAAGAGCTACCATCAGGTTTTGTAGTTGTTGTGCCCCTTGTTGTTTGCCTGATGTGATTTCAAGTCTGCGAGTGTGATTCTTGCAGGGTGTTAGTCTAGATTTTTGTAAGTCAAAAATCTTGTGAGTTTCTTTGTTCAAAAGTGTAATCTTGGTGTGTGATTTGTAAAACTTTTGAATATAGTGGAAACTAGGCTCAGGTTGTCATGGTAAACTAGATATAGCTATGTGATTGAGTGAACCAGTATAAAAACAATTGTGCCATTCTCTTCTCCCCATATTATTCACTTTAAATCACTTTTAAAGCTAAAAAAAATCAAGTAATTCATTCTTTGTTGTGATATAATGCATTTTTGTGTAATCTGATGTTGCGTACCTGTTAGAAATATTGATTGGAACAAGTCTTGTATGTAAAAGTTTGATGTTTGAGTTAAATTTGCAAATTCTGAATTTTGCATAAATTCTCAAGATTTTAGCTGATTGATTTAAAATTTTACTCTTTCATAGGCTAAAAATCCGTTTAGTTTGTTGTTTTATTTTTTGACCGATTGAAAGTGTGCCGGTCTGCAACTTTTGTATTCGAATTTCACAATCTATTTGATTCAATAAAAAAGGGTTTTATGTTTTTGAAAAGTTTTAAACAAACAATTCAACCCCTCTTCTTGGCTTAAATCACCATTTCAAACTAACAATTGGTATTTAAGAATATTGAGTTCTTGAAAGTTATTCAAGTTTGATAAAAAATATTTTGAAATGGCATAAAATAAACTCCCTTTGCTGAAGGTGCCTCTATTCACAGGCCAACTATGTTTAGTGGCATAAACTATCAATTTTGGAAAATAAGAATGCAAATTTTCATTGAATCAATAGACAAAGGGATTTTGGATGCAATTGTTAATGAACCATACACTCCTAAATGTCTTGTTGAAAATAAGCAGGTGGACAAGTCTTGAACTAAATGAACAGAGGAAGAAAGGAGAAGTGCTCAATATGATTGCAATGTAAAGAATATATTCATGTCATCTTTGAACATGGATGAATTTTTTAGGGTCTCCCAATGTAAGAGTGCAAGGAAATGTGGGATGTACTAGAAGTCACACATGAGGGGACAAATGAAGTGAAGAGAGCAAGGAAGCGTGCCTTGATTCAAGAGTATGAGCTTTTCAAGATGCAACAAGAAGAGTCCATAGTTGAAGTTCAAAAGAGGTTTACTCACATTGTCAACCACCTCATGGGTTTAGGCAAAGAATTTGACAAAGAGGAGCTAAACATCAAAGTGCTAAAGTGTCTTGATAGAAGTTGGCAACCAAAGGTGACTACCATCTCAGAATCTAAGGATTTATCCATCATGACCATAGCTGCACTATTTGGCAAACTAAGAGAGCATGAAACTGAAATGCAAAGGCTAAGTGAGCTTGAATTAAGTGAGAAAAAGGTGAAAACCATAGCCTTGAAGACTAGCTCTAAGAAAAGTGATGAAACCGAGGAAGAGGTAGCTGAATCAAGTGATATTGAGAACCTTAATCTACCAGTCAAGAGGTTTGGGAAGTATCTCTAGAGGAAAGGCAACAAAGGTTATCAAAAGAGGTACATTTTTAAACTAAATGATTCAAGTCATACTTCAAATTTCTCATGTTATGATTGTGGAAAGCAAAGACTTATCAAGATTAAATGTCCTAATGTTAACAAAGAGAAGGAAAAGGTTGGTGACAGGAAAAAGGAGAAAAAGGCCAAGGAAAAATGTGCCTACATAGCTTGGGAGGACAATGATGATTCAATAAGTAGTTCATCTTAAGAAGGAAGTGAGGAAGCAAATCTATGTCTCATGGCTGGATATGAATCATCCTCATCAAGCCAAGTGAGTTCCTTGTCATCTAAAGATAAAATGACTATTATCAATTGTACTGTAACGTCCTAGCTAGAAATTACTTATTTAAAATAAAAAGAAAGAAATTAATAAAACTGCATTTAATATTAAGAAATTTCCCAAATGCAGAAATTAAAAACTTGTTTCAACGCGCCAAAATAAAACAAAATCCATGGCGTTCAATTATTATAGACATAACTGTTTATGAAAACCATTACAAAAGTAATCCATGAAAAAAAACTAGTAAAACTCCCATAGCTGGTCCCCACTCCGACTCTAGGCATCCACACACTCACCTGCATCAACATTTGCTCCCATGTAACAAGTTACATGATTATCGCCAAACACACACATATAGGGTGAGCTTAGTTAAAATAAACAACATAACATAATTAAAACATCTCCAAAATTTAACCCGTGTTAGTATTTCTGATGAGTCATTATTTTCCTCCATTCCACTAGCCTTTGTGTATCCATTTGATTGTTGTTCAATGCTTAATTGTTTATCTTTAGTGTGTTTTCATCTGTTGGGCTTTATTGGGTCATTGTTCCGAATTTGGGTTAATTTCACATTATTTGTCCTAATTTTCGTTTTTAATTATTTTTAGGTATTTGGGTGAAGCAATTTTGGAGCTTGGACATTAATATTCAGTTGAAGAGAGTTGTCACATCATTTCCGCATCATTTCCACGTCATTTCCATGTCATCTAAGTGAATGTGCCAAATTTGAGGCCCAGTAGTAGCATTTTTGTAATTCTGCACCCAATAGTGGCAATTTTATAGATATGTGAATCTTAGGTGATGTGACCACGTAAAATGGGGCTGATTTTTTTCGTTTTCTAGCACCCATCATCTTCCCCACTCTCCATTTTTAGGATTTTGAAGCTTTGGAAGGAGACCCATTTGGGGGTTTTCGTTTTCACTTGTTTCTCACACGTTTTGGAGCGTTTTTGAGTAATTTGCACACTATTGCAGTCTGTTTTCTCCATAATGGTGATGTATTTTTGTTTACCTTTTCTTTGTAATTCGTGGCTTTCTAACTTAATGTTTTGACTACTTGAAGGAGATGCAATTGAACTTTGAGGTTCTGTTTTGAATTCGTGTTTGGCCTCTCTTCATCTTGATTTTGTGGTGAATGATTACTTTTATTTTGTTAATGCTTAATTACAGATTGGGTTGGCTGTTCATGTTGAATCCGTTCATGCTTAATGAATTGGTGGTTGACTGTCACAGATGAATGGATGTATGCATTGCTTAATTGCATATTGAAACACATTTTTAACCCTCACTTAGTGGGTCTGGACGAGTGGATTGGGTAAGACAAAAACCCACTTAGTGGGTCTGGACGAGTGGATTGGGTAAGACAAAAACCCTAATTATGAGACCTGTGATGAGTAAAATTGCATTCAAATTCAAGGAGTCAATACTGTTTTTAATTCGTTTTATTAACTTTTTCAAGTCTGTTGAAATATATTTTCATAATTCTGCAATCTGAATCTGCCAAACCCCCCTTTTGTGATGTTGTGTTTGAATCTAGGAATTGAAGCTTTGAGCGAAAATATTGGTCGTTGGGAGACGACTTGGTTCAACTTTCGTATGCTGCATTTAATTTGTTTTAATTTAGTGGGGTACGACCTTTATCAGTGTGTTTGTGTTTTGTGTTTGTGTTTGTGTGTTGGTGTTTTGGTGTGTGTGTAGTTCAAGTATGGTTGAGTTGGTATATGTTGATTGTGGTAGTGTTTCTGAGTGTTTTTGTGTATTGTGCGTGTTGTTTGTGTTGTAGAGGGAATAGTGTCGCGGCGTATGAATAATGTCAATTCTAGAGTAGTGAATAGTGTCTGATTCTGGCATTTAACTTGTAGATTTTTGTTCTGGTAGCTACGGTGCTTGTTTTGACTTGAAATTCCCCCCTCCACTTCTAAGACCTTGAACTTGATGGGAAAAATAGTTGGAGCAGTTGGTATGGCGTGAGTTGAGAGATTCAAAAAAATTTTCGACTGATTTTTAGTCAAACTTCAGAGGACCATAACTTTTTCTCTAGTTATCAGAATCACTATTATTTTATATGCATTTAGGGTGGAATTTAATTTCCTACCTTGCTGAAATCCGCTCTACTGGTTATCAAACTCTGATTCTCTAGAAAATGCAATTTTCTATCTTTCAACAATGTTTTTTTGTGATTTTTCTTCATTTTTTTACTTTTGAAAAACTTTTAAAAATACTTGTACTTTGAGTTTTGAGCTGAATGTTTTTGTGCTACTGTTTGATCACTCAAGGGACAATCCTACCAATTTTCAAGTCATTTGGAGTTCGTTTGAGTATACTTGTAGTTTTACCCTTTGTTATGCCAATTCCACTAGAATTAATGTATTTTGGTGCATGACTAGGGGAAACCCAAGTGAATTACGACCCATTGACCCTGAAATTGATAGGACCTTCCACAGAGTACGTAGGCATCTTAGGAATCCATCTTTGCATGCTGAATATTCTGTGACTTTTTCTGATTCTTCTGATTCTCCTCATACTCTTAACACTCCTCATTCTGTGCACTCTGAGCATACTGTTCACGTACTTCCTTAACTGCGACACGTGGAAAACATTATGCAAGTTCGCCAAGTGCTGCGATAATGCAATCTCATACGCCACTGGGCCTATCCTTCGAGTGATATTATATGACCCAATGAACCTTGGAGTCAACTTCCTTGACTTGAGAACCCTTCCAACACCAGTGGTTGGAGTCACCCTGAGAAACACATGGTCTCTAGCCTCAAACTCCAACGGTCATCTTCTTTTATCATCATAAGACTTCTGCCAGCTCTAGGTAGCTCGTATCCAGTCCTAGATCATCTTCACTCTATTAGTGGTCATCTACAAAATCTCAAGGCCAAGCACCACTACTTCACCATCCTGATTCCAGCACAATGGAGTCCTGCACCTCCTCCCATATAATGCTTCATAAGGTGCCATCCCCATAATAGAGTGGTAACTGTTGTTGTAAGTAAACTCCACCAAAGGGAGTACCTCACTCCAACTACCTAAGTGATCCAATACGCAAGCTCGCGACAAGTCCTCCAAGGACTGAATAGTCCTTTCTGACTGCCTGTCAGTCTAAGGATGATATGCTGAACTCATCCTCAACTACGTTCCTAATGCTGCTTGCAGTGACTGCCAAAACCTCAAACTAAATCTCGGATCCCTGTCTGACACTATGCTCGTTGGTACCTCATGTAGTATGACCACTTCTCTAACGTATAACTCTACCAATCTATCCATCAAAAATTTCTATTTGATCGACAAGAAATGAGCACACTTCGTCAGTCAATATACAATCACCCATATCGCATCGTAACCCCTTGTAGACTTTGGCAAGTGAGTCACGAAGTCCATCACTATGTTGTCCTATTTCCATTGAGGGATTTCTAACAGTTCTAGCGTACCTCCCGACCTCTAGTATTCTATCTTTGCCTTCTTATACACTAGGCAAGATGCTACAAAGTCCGCCACATCCGTCTTCATACCAGTCCACCAAAAAGTGTCTTTCAGGTCCTTATAGATCTTAGTTATACCAGGATGTATGCTAAGACGACTCTTGTGACCCTCTTCCAGAATTCTCTTCCTCAACCTTGGTCCCCATGGAACACACACCCTGTTCTTGAAACGAAGGATACCATCTGCCCCCATCTTGTAATCCTTACCTTTTTCTGTACCTAACCACCCCAAGATCTATTGTAATTCTTGATCCTTCCCTTGTTCCACTCTGATCTCATCAAGAAACTCATTAGTAACCTTCAGCACACTACAACATATGTGATCATAACCTATCTGTAGTTCCAAGTTCATATCTCGAAGCTTCTCTATCAACTCTAGTTCCTTTACCATCATGGAAGACATATGTACTCGTTTCCAGCTCAAGGCATCTGCTACAACATTAGCTTTACTAGGATGGTATAATAGCTAAAAGTCGTAGTCCTTGAGGTACTCCATCCATCGTGTCTGTCGTATATTTAGCTCCTTTTGATCAAACAAGTACTTCATAGTCTTATGATTGCTGAAGACTTGAAATTGCAAACCATACAAAAACAACTGCGGACAGTTCCAGGTTTTGAGTGGGATAATTCTTCTCATGTACCTTCAATTGTCGAGATGCATAGGCTACAAGTCTTTTCTCTTACATCAGAACACAACCTAAACCTTGGTACGACGCATCACAGTACACTTCAAATGTCTTGGTCGTGTCTGGAATTGCCAAGACTAGAGTTAAGGTCAGCCTTCTCTTCATCTCTTCGAAAACGCTTTACAACTATCGGTCCAGGAGAAAGGATGATCCTTGCGAGTAAGTTGTGTCATGGGACTCACCAACTTAAAGAACCCCTCCATGAACCTCTTGTAATAACCTGCCAATCCTAAGAAGCTCCTTACTTCTGACACTATCTGTGGTCGCTCCAATTTCATTACTATATCAATCTTTGTTGGGTCCACTACAATACCCTACGCTGAGATCACATGACCAAGGAACTGAATTTCTTCTAGCCAAAACTCACACTTGGACAACTTCCCATATAATTGGTGCTCTTTGAGTACATTTAACACAACCCTTAGGTGTTCAGTATGATCCTTTCGGTTCTTGGAGTAAATAAGAATGTCATCAATAAATACCATGACAAACTTATCTAATCACGGTCGGAAGATTCTATTCATGTAGTCCATGAATATCGCTGAGGCATTGGTCACTCCAAATAGCATCACCACGTATTCATAGTGACCATATCGAGACCTGGAAGCAGTCTTCTAAACATCCTTAGGTTTTACCAGGATCTGATGATATCCACACCTTAGATCAATTTTAGAGAATACCCTTGCTCCTCTCATCTGGTCTAACAAGTTTTCGATTATGGGCAGTGGGTATTTATTCTTAATCGTCAACTTATTTTGTTGACGGTAATCCACACAGAGTTTGAAGCTCCCATCCTTTATCTTGACTAATAGCACTGGAGCTCTCCACGGTGACGAACTAGGTCGAATAAACTTCTTCTCTAGCAGATCTTCAATCTGCTTCTTCAGCTCAACCAACTCCACCGGTGCTATTCTATATGGGGCCATCGACACTAGCCCAGCTTTGCGGTAATCTAGGAACTTCATCTGAAAACACATTAGCGTATTCATCCATTACCGGTATGCTTCTGATAAGATCAAATGTACTCTTCTTCTCTAACTGCACTATTATCATAAAGCACGAAGCTCCTTCGGCCTCCTCTTTTAGAGCCTCGCGAGTAGAGATCAATGTCAACCCGTCAGCTTCTGGAAATATTACGCTGCGCCATCTACAATCAATTATGACGTGATTGTTTGACAGCCAGTCCATTCTTAGTATCACATCTAGTCCCTCCAACGACAAGCAAATAAGGTTCACCTTGAACCTGTGTCCTTCCACTTCTATAGAACATCCGACAAAAACTAAGTTGGTCGAGACTAGCCCCGATGCAAGTGTTGAGACCGTCAGTTCACACCCCAAATCGCGGACTACCAGTCCAAGTCTACTCACGCATTCTTTGGAGATGAATGAATGAGTAGCCCTTGAGTCAAACAAAACCAAAAGACTATGGTCAGATAACAAACATTTGTCAAGTATGAGGTTACCTGATTGAGTTGCCTCAACACTAGTCAAAGCAAAAACCCTCCCAGCAGCTTTGGGTCTCTCTGTTAACACCTTCTGTTATTTCTGCTACTGTGGTGTTTCTCTGATTGTCTTCTTATTGGGACATTGCCTCGCATAATCCCCCATTTGCTTGCATTTGTAGCACTTCACATTGTCTATACTACCTCCTAAACTTCCCGCAGCCTTAGGACAGTTCCTACGAAGATGTGCACCCCCGCAGTTATAGCAGCGCAATCTTGGAGAGGACGACTATGGCCTGTTGTATGGTGTATTCTACTGCCTGGTCTCCGAGGTACCCTTTTGTGACCTCTCTACCCGACTGGGTCCCGTCTCTAGCTCTTCTACTGTTCTGGACTGCTCCACCAGAACTGGAAATTCTTTGATCCGTAGTGGCACTAGAAACCTGCGCAACTAGTGCTTCAGACCCCCTTCAAATTTTCTGCAACGCCACTCCTCTGTAATAGCTTGCGATTGAAATCTCGCCAGGCACTCAAAGCGATTCACGTATGCCTGCACTGATTGGTTGCCTTGTTGTAGGGTGAGAAACTCAGCCTCCAAGGCATGCTTAGCCAAGTCTGGAAAGTACTTCTCTAGGAATCGCATCCTGAAGTTCGCCTAGTTCACCTCCTTCTGTCGGATCTCCATCTACTGCTGCATCCTTGTCCACCAATACTCCGCATTGCTCACTAGTAGGAAGGTGGCAAACATCAAATGTTGTGCCTCAATACACGCCAATACTCTAAATATTTTGTCACACTGCTCTAGCCAAGCATCAGCCTCATCAGGAGTAGCTTTGCCGCTAAACTTTGACGGCTTATGCTTCTGGACATCTTCCATAGTCACCAGTCTCGTTGGTGGAACCATGGCTCTTGGTTGCGCTGCAATAGGCTGCATAGCGTCACAATCTTGTGGATTGCTTGCACAATCTCGTTAGCGCCTGTATCATTCTTCCTTCTCCTATTCGCCATAGCCTGAATGAGCCACATATTTAACTCGTAAATCAAACAACTTACATTCAATGTAACAACAAAATAAAGCAACACATTCAAATATCAACGTGATAAGCTCACTCCCCAAAGATCCCATGAAATCATTGAAATCACGACTCTGATACCAAATGTAACGTCCTAGCCGGAAATTACTTATCTAAAATAAAAAGAGAGAAATTAATAAAACTGCATTTAATATTAAGTACTTTCCCAAACGCAAAAATTAAAAACTTTTTTCAACGCACCAAAATAAAATAAAAACCACGGCGTTCAATTATTACAAACATAATTGTTTATTAAAACCATTACAAAAGTAGTCCATGAATAAAAACTAGTAAAACTCCCACAGCTGGTCCCCACTCTGACTCTAAGCATCCATACGCTCACCTGCATCAACATCTGCTCCCATGTAACAAGTTACATGATCATAGGCAAACACACACAAATAGAGTGAGCTCAATTAAAATAAACAACATAACATAATTAAAGTATCTCTAAATTTTAACTCGTGTTAGTATTTCTCATTCCTTAGTTCCTCAACTTTCAAACCATACGTTAGACGCCTCTTGATTCTACACACTTTGGTGAGTACACTTATCGACCTTTGCTGCACGAATGTCTACTCGCCCCTCCGACTACAGGCCACCACCTAAGAGTCCACACACAGGAATAAATTACCACGCCCACAATCCACGACACCAAGTAGAGTTCCCCAAAATGAACCGAAGTTCGTAGTTGTCCCCAGACTACCAAACAAACCTTGCCACATCACTTTTGCCTTGCAAAACAAACCTTGTCGATAGGCGCCATGCACGTCTAATGGCCACTGCCATTGTTTTTGGTATTTATCGCCTGACAGCTTGCCTCGCGCCGCTAGGCGCTAGACCAATAGCGCAATGCTACTGGTTTTTGGTGATTGGATTAGGTCCTAAGGGACCCCAAAGACACAGTACGCAAACCATGCCACACACACAATTATCCAGTTATAACATTAAGACTGAATCATAAGGCACCAATTCAATCATGGCACTAACCCAATTATTATCTTGTCTATCATATTCTCCTCCGCAACATGCCACAAATCTATCAATATTTCACATACACTTTAAAATAACACAACCAAGGAAGTATATAATCTAGCCACCTCAAAACACCAATCTCAATCGTCCAGGCAGATTTATAAAACTGATTTGCTCTTTCACACACTTCACTTAGCATATTTCTCAATTAATAGCACACCATCCCCTTAAACAACAATGGTACATTCTAGTTCACAATCATCATATTACCAATTAACCAACCCATAACATTTAATCACTGACACGTGGTGTCCTCATTATAGCTTCCAAATAAATACAGTCCATATCATGTTCAACATACAACTTTATTTAGTTTAAAGCATGTATCCCAATTATCACATACTCATACATAAATCATTTGATATCCAATGACTGAGTTTCCTTCATCTCACCACCCTACTAATCCCTATCATACATACCAAGTTATCCAACATAATACCTAATACACACAATCATAACAAAAACTCAATATGATCAGCAGAACTGAGGTGTTGCCTAGTTGTAGTCCAGGCACCGCCAAACGATGCTTGAAAAATTGGGTTCTGCCAAGATTTATTTCGATTTAGTCCTGATTCCCAAGCACTCCAATCATAGTACGCATTTTCACACTAACATAATTTCACATGCACACATATGACAAAGTTCATACTTTATTCATATTAACATCAATTCCATAAAACTGTGCATTGAGTATATACATAATTCATGCTTAATTATTTCCAACCCCAACATGAACCCTAATCATAATTTCATTCAAGAGTTCATGTAATTTCCACCAATTAAATAATTATAGACCAGTCTTGTCATGCCAATCGTATAAGTACAATAAAAATCCAATTCAAGTACCACCACACCACTGATAAACCAAACAAACAAGGGAAAACTGGCAACAACTAATACGTCGCCTGGCGGGTTGTCGTTAGCCGCCAGGCGATTCATAGGGAAACCCAAAAAACTAGGCTCAATCACATGTGTTGCCTAACGGTAGTTCATGTGCCGCCAAGCGGTTTCTGGAAAAATCTAGAAACACGAAAAGTCCGAGAATGGCAAGGTCATACACTTCAAGCATGATACATAATACATATTCATACGATAAACATAATTAAAAACACACAATAGGAACTCCTCTAACCTAGAATCCTTGCTTAAACTTGAATAGCCTTTGATTCTCCCTTGCTCTCAGTTGCTTGCTTTAGTTCTCTCCAATTCAATCTCCACGCTTCAACCCACCACCCAAATTCACTCTGAATTCTCTCTCACTATAGTGCAGAACAATGTCAGCCTTAATTTTGCTTAATGACCCAAAAACGAAAATGGTTATTAACAAGGCTTAATTGCTATTCATTACTTGTGATTTTCTAAACCTTTTGGCTGCTTCTCAGTCGGCTAAGGTTCCCTCGCCTTTTAACCTTCATGCCAAAACTAATTTTAGCAAAAAGAAAACTTAATTTGGTTCTACCAAGGTTTAAAACCATAACCATGCCAATGGTAAATCAATGCACAACCATTCAACCAATTCATGTTTCGTGATAATTCACATAATTCTATAATTATGTTATCACTCATCATGATCCCGCACTTTATTAAAATCATTATAAATTTAATAGCACATAATTGACATACATAGGATTCGAACCTAAGTCCTCTTAATATAATTAAGTATTGTCAACCATTTGAGCTAATACTTTTCCACATAACACATGTCAGAATTTAATGCCATAAAGGCTCACACTACCTGCATTTATGAAATAATTATTTATTTAATTATTTAAATTCCTCGGGTCTTACATGTACTACTTTGAAAAATCAAGGGAAATATCTTTTGAAAACCTGTGCAAAATTCACAAGAGGAAAAACAAACCTAGAAGATGTTCTTGGTTCTAAAAATTGTGTTTTTGGGAAGGGTGGACTTGGTTATAATCCTATCCTTGAAAAGAAAGTCAAGAAGTTCTCTAGTGTTTATTCCAAAAGTGAGCCAAATGTTATGCCCTTCATTTCTTGCAACCATTGAATGAAGAAAGGCCATGTGCTTAAGAATTTCTATGCTAAAAAAGATGATGTACCTAAAGGCTTTATGAAATGGGTCCCAAAAGTATCTAGAAAGGCATAACCATGTTGGACCCAAACTATCAAAGGGTACCATGTAATGCTATTTTGTTTTGCAGGTCATAAAACATGAAAAGAAAGACCTATGGTACCTAGATAGTGGCTGCTCGAGGCATATGACAAGTGCCAAGTCCAAGTTTGCAAAGTTATAAAGGATGAAGGCTTTGTGACTTATGATGACAACAATAAAGCAATGATACTTGGAAGTGGAGTCATAAGCAATGGAGCCTCATTCAACATCCACAATATGCTTCTAGTTGAAGGGTTAAAGCACAATTTGATAAGTATAAGCTAACTTTGTGATAAAGGTTTTAAAGTTGTGTTTGAACCAAATCATTACTTTATATATGATGCATGTGGTAGCATGGTATTGTTAGCCAAAAGAGTCAACAATATATACTTGCTTAATCTGCATCATGCATCATTTATCATTCATTGTTTTCTTACAAAAGAGGATGATACTTGGTTATAACATAGGAGGCTTTATCACATACATATGCATCATTTTAATCGGCTAAATAGAAAATAATTGGTTGAAGGATTACAAAAACTTAAGTTTGAGAAGGATAGAATATGTGAAGCATGCCAAAAGGGAGAGAAAAACAAGGTTTCCTTTAAACCCAAAAATTGTATTTCAACTGAAAGGCCATTGCTTCACAAGGATCTATTTGGTTCTTCTAGAACCATGAGTCTTGGTGGAAACTTCTATGGATTGGTCATTATTGATGATTTCTCTAGATTTACATGGACTATATATCTAGCTTCTAAGAATGAAACGTTTCATGATTTTAAGAAACTTGCCAAGGTTTTAGAAAATGAAAAAAGGTTCTAAAAATAGTCTCTCTAAGGAGTGATCATGGTGGAGAGTTTCAAAATGAAAAGTTTGAACACTTTTGTGAAAAACATGGTATTAAGCATAACTTTTCAACTCCTAGAACTCCACAACAAAATGGAGTGGTTGAGAGAAAGAACAAATCATTAGAGGAAGTAGTTAGAACCATGTTAAATGAAACCTCATTGCCTAAGTACTTTTGGACTGATGTAGTCAACACAACTTCTTATGTTTTAAATTGTCTGTTGATAAGGCCAATTTTAAAGAAAACACCTTATGATTTTTTTTCAATGGTAAAAGGTATGCTCTAAATCACCTAAAAGTATTTGGTTGCAAGTGTTTTATCTTAAACAATGGAAAAGAGCAACTTGGCAAATTTGACTCAAAAGCGGATGAAGGCATCTTTCTTAGTTATGCTATAAATAACCATGCATATAGGGTTTATAACAAAAGGCTAATGATTGGTGAAGAGTTTGTGCAAGTTGTATTTGATGAAACTAACCAGTGTAGCAAGATCAAAGACCTAAGATTGTAGATGAAGAAGATATGTTGAAGGATAGGCAAATTGTTGCAGGATAAGCAAACTGCTACAAGATAAGCAAACTGTTGTCGAGAAGCAATCTGCTGCAGGAAATCAACCCTTTGAAAAGGAAATTCAGTCTACTGAAAAAGCTGTAGACAACAACTTACCCAAGGAGAGGATTGAACCCAAGGGATTACCAAAGGACAACATAATTAGTGATATAAAACAGGGAGTATCCACTAGTGATGTGATCCCAACAAGGCTTATAGCTTTGGCCAATGGGTAGGCCTATTTTCTTTATTTGTTTTGGTTATTAATTAAATAAATAAAATTGTTGCGGCCTACAGTTCACTTTGTCTTTTGGGTGGGCCAGGAACCTTGATTTACAAGCCCATACGTGGACCAGACTTGAAATGCAACATGCAACCCAATCTAAACTCATTGCCAATGTAAGACCCAAGAAAATTTAGACTAAAAAGGAACACATGGGAAAAATTAATGGCTTAATTAATATTCTTGATTTATTTAATTTAATTAGGTTATTAAATTATGAAATATGAAATAATTATTATTTGAGTGATTTAAGTTATTGTGGTATTTATAATAATTATTTAAGTGATTTAAGGAATTATGGTTTGTGGAGTAGAAGTGTTTTAATACTTATAATGCATGTTATATCCTGTGATGGCATGTAGTCTAGTGGTGGAAGTTGTGTCCAATGCATACAAGTGCAGGGTTCGAACTTGGTTAGCCGAATTTTGCTTTGTGTGTTGGTTTTAAATTCAATTTTTATCCTTTAAGGAGTAGGGCCCACAAAACATGAATTTAGCTTCTCTTTCTCAATTGTGTAGAGGTACGTAGAATGAAATTATGTGCAGTATATATATATATATATATATATATATATATATATATATATATATATATATATCATGCACACTGTAGATTCACATATATATTCATGCTATATTATATAACTTCTATCTTTTATTTTTTTTCTCTATGTTTTGAAATGGAGGATATTAACATAAAAGATTTGGAGTGAGAGGGGTATATAGGTTAAAAGTTAGAGTTTTGGAAAAAGGGGGAGAGGGAGAGAAACAAGAGTAGAGGAATTGAGAGTTGAAGGCTATGGGAGAGGGAAAAAAGCAATCCAGGTAGAGGAAGCCAACCTTGCTTTCTTCTCTTGTTTTTCTTGTTGTTTGTTTGATGGATGAAATGGGAAAAACATGCATGTGTAAGGGAAGCTAGAACTCTTTTTTTTTTTTTTTAAATAAAGTGTACTTATTTTTGTTTTGGAATGTGCTGAGTATGTTTGATTGATGCTTGTATTGAATGGGGATGAATTTCATGTTTGGGTATCTATGGGTTAGAGAATTTTAGGTAATTTAAAATGCAATTGGAATGAGACATATTAATTGTTACAATTGTTCAGTTTGGTATCATCTATAAATCACTTTGAAATGAGTTGAGAAGATAAAAGTGTAAGATACCGAATTGTGCAGGGGAACAAGTCAAAATCTCACAACAAAGAAGTATATGGTGTGGCGCTACCCATTTTCCTACATTGCACACCTTTCGTAAAATGAAGGCTTCTACTTCGTTAATTGTTGGATCGAGCTGAAATTTTAACAGTTGATCCTTAACATATAGTTCTTGAATTTGACCGATCAGATCTTGAATCGGAGATCTCTAGTAAGAGCATGTTTTATCGCAAGGTCCTTGTAGTTTGGTTGTTGACAACATTGACCTTTGTTGCATAACTTTCTCTATAGTTATTCAATTAAGTTGGTTATTGTTGCATTTTATTCTTGATTCAATCATATTTAATTTGAAGATAAATACAAAATTTTTGGAGTTTTACACAAGCTACAGTTTTATTTCTAAAATCCCAAATTGTTTGCATAATGTGTTGTTAAGTTGGATTGGATAAAAAATATAAGAATTAGTTATTTTCCAAGAGAGAGAGATGTAAGTGAGGATGTTGAGGCTTGAAGGTGTGCAAGGCTGTGATTCACGGTGGGAGAGTGACTTGAGTAAATAGATTATGTGATTGGTGGTTTTTCTTGGTTTGTATGGGTTGCATGGTATGAAGTTTAAGTGGTGATTTGAGGATAATTACTTGAGTGTGATGTTATACTGTGTTGGAATGAATGTCATTCATTCGGTTTGTTGCTTATGTGAATTACATTTGGAATACGAATTTGGTTTTTGTTATGGAACTTTATTGTTATGCATGATGTGATGGTTTGAATTTTGTTGGCAATCTGTAACTCTGATCTGTTGCATGTTGAGAGTGTTTTGCCTTGCTTAAAAGCTCTTGGTGGAATTAAATGTTGTGTGAGGATTTTCATACCTAGGAACCCAGTGAAGACTCTTTTGCTTGGGTGAAGCAATAGAAAAAGGTCATCTTCACCTGTGTGAAGTAGTGGTAGAGGATTGGTTCGAGTGTTGTGATGTGATCCCAATAAGCCTAAGCCCAAATGCATCAAGAAGCCCAAGCCCACCTCGAGGCCCAATCACTAGAAGCATGATGAAGAAGATCCACATGAACCTCTCAAGAGATTATCAAGTCAATCATGGAATTTTATCTTTATTCACATGGGCCAAAGAAATCTACAAAATATGAGTTGATGCATGGAAGGCCGTAGATTAGATTTAAATTGGGCCATTTTTTAGGCTTTGCTTTCAATAAAATAAGTTAGAACATTTTGGAACAATTTGGTCGAGCCCAATTTGCTCTTTTGGCTGAGAATCCTTAGCTCTCTCTACACTTGGATGCAAGCAAAGCATGAGCCAAGCAAGGAGAATGTGATGGTAGCATGGAGTGTGTGACTTGGGCAAGGAGATTGTGACATGCCACTTGGCATCATCAAGACTCATCTCCTACATCACATGGTCTCCAATCAAGGTTCTCCTCCAAGGTACATTTGCATTACTTCTTTGTTGCATTTGCTTCTCATTTGGTCGGCCATGTGCCTATAAATAGAGTCATTCAACTATTGTAATGGTTACTCTTGAATTGCTAATAGATGCTAGTGTTGAGATCACTCCACACTTCTATTAAATTGAGAGCATACAAGGCTATCCTTCTCCTCCATAGCCTCTAGCCACCTTCCACACCATAGCACCACTTCTACTCTTCATCTTCACCAAAAACCTCCATTGCCGAGAGCTTTTCTTGTTCATATCTTCATTTCCGCTGCACTTCATTTACTTCTTGGTGTCTTCCATGAATTTCCTTCCACTTCTCCATCAAGGACGTCCATCATGTTGTACCCTCTCGCTTGTGTGAAGTAGTGGGGAGAGGATAGATGTTTCACCTTATTTTGGCTCGTTGTGAGTATAATGCTCGATGTGCGATGCATCAATGTTTTTACTCATAATTCCTTGAGGAATAAGGGAGACAGTCTGGTTACGATAGTAGGACACATCGAACCATCTGTTCTAGGAAACTAGATGTTGTTGTGGGGTGAGAGGCCGCAGAAAACCAAAGCTTGATTATGATCAATATGGTTAAGGATTCTAGATGAATGTGATAGTCTGTGTGGTTTGGTATGGTTGTTGGGATGTTGGGGGTTGTGTGTGCAAACCAAAGATTGATTATGATCATAATGCTTAAGTGTTATTTGAATGCGATGTTGAGTATTATTTGTCATGTTTTATTTATGAAATTCTTTTATATATCATTGTTATGGTTAACTTACCCCCATTTGATGTTTGTGTGTTTGTTGTATGTGCGAAAATCGTATAACGTGTGTGTTATATGAGAGTAGATGATAATGCATATGCTTTTGGCATGGAGTAGATCGACAAGAGGTTAGGGTGAACTCGGGAGTTTTTATAATTATTTAGTTGTTTTAAATCAAATACTAAACTATATATAATTTTCTTTTGTTCGCAATTGCTATTTGAATTTTTTAGACAAATTGACATTTTGAATATTGTAATTTAATTCAAATTAAAAGATTTTTTATTGTTACATTTTTTTCTGATAACCCTTTTCCGCTAAACGCGATAATTTTCTAACATTATGTGACATCCCAAAATTGGGGTGTTACAGTCAACACATTGGGCTTGCAACGTGCAGCCAAACGCACCACTAATGCTTGTGGATGGCAACACCTACAACACTCCTTCATACAACTTCTACACGTGGGGAGATATCTTCAACATCACCCTATTGGGCTTTAGTTTGCAATGTGCAACCCATTTCTCCATATGTGCTAACATCATCCAACACTCCCCTTTTGTTGGCTTTCAATTGTTTTTTCAACCATGGGTCCAACAAAGTTTCCTCGCATGTTAACCCACAATCTGCTAGGGTTCTTTTCTTCACGCACCTTCACACTAGGCCTGCTAGGGTTCCACTTCAACCCTCACAGCTTATCCTGCCCTCACAGCTTCCTTGCCATGAGGATCGTTGTTCACATTTTTGTTTCTTCACGCGTGTTCCCTTTCTTACCTTTAGATGTTAGGGTTTATTTTCTGGTTGCCTTCTTCTTACTGTAAATGCAGGCCAACCTCATGTAATAGTTAGTTTTGATGAATATAGTGTGGTTTATATCCCTTTTCAGAGCTCACATTCCTAGTAAAGGTTCTACCTCCTAGGGTTTCTGAAACTAGTGACGAACGAGAGTTCCCCATTGGAACGAGAGAGATCCGAGCGCTAATCACCTAAATCAAGTTTTCTGCCACATTTTGTTGGTGTTTCGAGTGGATTAATCGGTGGAACACCGATTGGAGTGGACGGTCGGTGAATCTCGCGATGGAGCGTCTCTATCAACTAGACACAAGCTTGTATTCTTTGAACATGTTGCATTTGTGTCTCAAATTAAACCTAAGAATGTAAATGATGCATAAGGTGATAGTAATTGGGTTGTTGCTATGCAAGATGAGCTTAATCAATTGACAAGAAATGATGTGTGGTCTCTTGTTCCCATAACTAATGAAATGAATGTAATTGGTACTAAATGGGTGTTTAGAAATAAAATGGATGAAAATGGTAACATTGTTAGGAATAAAGCCAGACTAGTTGCTAAAGGTTATAATCAAGAGGAAGGTATTTATTTTGATGAAACATATGCACCTGTAGCTAGGCTAGAAGCCGTGGGATTATTTTTGGCATATGCTTGCATGTGTAGTTTCAAACTTTCTCAAATGGATGTGAAAAGTGCATTCTTGAATGGTTTCTTAAATGAAGAAGTGTATGTATCACAACCCCCTAGCTTTGAAGATCAACTCTATCCTAATCATGTTTTCAAACTTTCAGTGAATTTTGGAATTAGTCGATTTTGAAACTTTGAACCAATTTAGTCCTTCATCTTTTGAAATACGTGGATTTAGTCCTTTTAATCAAATTTTGTTAAGTTTATTTGACATTTCAAGTGCGTTTCACAATAGTATTTGACTTAACATTAAAGCAAAAATGTGTCAAACAGTATAAACAACTGAAATAGAATCCTAACATGTGTACGAAACATCAAATAAACCTAACACAATTTGATTAAAAGGACTAAATCCACGTATTCCGAAAGATTAAGGACTAAATTGGTCCAAAGTTTCAAAATTGACTAATTCCAAAATTCACTAAAAGTTAAGGGACCAAAAACATATTTAACCCTTGTTTTAAAAACAAAAAATATATAAAAAATATAAAAATATAAAAAATATAAAAATAAAATAAAATAACAATAATAATAATAAAATAAAAATAATATATATATATATATATATACATATATTCAAAAATAAGTGTTACATAAAAAAAAGAAGATAAAAAATAATAAATTGTTAAAAAAATAATAATAAATAAAAGTTAAATAATAAAAGTTTTTAATTTATGTTTTTAAGTGTTAAGTAAAATAATCTTTTTGTGGATTGGAGGGAACAGTTTTTTTCTTCTATCCCAACTTCTTCCAACTGTTGCCCACCCCATCTGCTAATGAAGTTAACACAAGAACCAAGGGGTTTCCACACACACACGTTAATTTCATCATAAAAATATTCTCTGCATTTTTTTGGCACCATGGCTATGCAACTTTTTTATTGAAATCATTGAATTCAGAATTGCAACAAAAGAGAACCAATTGGTAAACCAACAATTTTTTGGAATCAAAAGTAGAATTGCAAAAGAGGTACGCATTTTCTATCTTCAAACCTTTTGAATGTTGTATGATGTTTTGAGTTGAGGCTTTTGATTGATTGATTATATGCCGGTAAAAATAATTGAAATAGTTTTCATATCACAGAAATACTTCTCTGTTTTTTTACAATGCAAATCAATTAAATAATGAAATAGAAAGAAGTTGAAAGGAGTGGATTTGTCACTGGAAAATAAAATTCAGCGGTGAACATTTGTCATTCTAGGAAGTGTAATGTTGGTGTCGGCTTTAGTAAGTGTTGGTTCGCGGTGGTCACCGGCATTGCTGTGGTGGTCACGGCAAGAGAGATAGCGAGCCACGGTTGAACCAGTGTTGGATTCTGGGGTGATGCGATGTGAGAAGGTGTTGGAGTTGGTAACGTCGTTTTGATGGCATTAGAGGTTGCCGCCGTTGTTGGCCGTTCGCTGCTGTTGTTGGTCGTTCGCCGCCGGTGGTGGTCCGCTTGTGGGTCTCGAACAGGGACGGTCATGGTGTTTGGGTGGTGGCCGCGGGAGGTAGGAGACAAAGTAAGAGTTGCATTTTTTATATATGGCTTTAGGTTTTGTTTAAGTTTTTACTTCTTGCATCACCATAGTTCATTCACGCACCCCCTCTTCTTTTATTAAAGTTAGCAGGTTTAAGTTTTTACTTCAGGCACCACTATAGTTCATTCAGGCACCCCCTCTTCTTTTATTAAAGTTAGCAGATTTAAGTTTTTACTTCATGCACCACTATAATTCATTCACGCACCACCTTTGTTTTAATTAAGGTTAGCATATTTAAGTTGTTTCTTCATGCACCTCTAGATTTCAGTTTATGCACCCTTGCTTTTAATATTGGATTTTGTTTATTTATTTGCTTCATGCACTCCCCAATGTAATAACCCCACACCCCTTTCATTAAGTTTTAGTTTACTTTACGCACATGCATTTTCACTAAGCACACACCCATTTCCTTTATTTTTCTTCTTAGATATAATGTGTTTACTTTACTTTATGCACCTCGCGCTTTACTTTATGCACCCCGTGTTTTACTTTAATGCACCCCGCGTTTTTCTTTATGTATCACGTTTCCGCGTTTTTTAAGTAAATTTCACATTTCAATCACGTCATTTTCAAAAAAAATAATAAAAATATTCTAAATTGAAATAAAAAATAAAATAATTTTCAAAAATAAGAATAAATAAAAATTTAAAATTATTTTCTTTATTCTTTGTTTTGGTGTCTATTCGGCCGCTCGCGTTGTACAACACTTTCTTTTAAAATGTAAAAATATAAAAAATATTTTAGTGTCTAATTGACCGTTCGCGTCACATGACACTTCTTTTAAAAATATAAAAATATAAAAATTATTTTGGTGTCTAATCGGCCGCTCGCGTCATACGACACTTTCTTTAAAAATGCAAAAATATTAAAAATATTTTTGGTGTCTAATTGACCGTTCGCGTCACATGACACTCTCTTTCTTATCAATAAATAAGTTATAAAGAGGTGTTTGATGTCTAATCGACCACTCGCGTCGCACGACATTTCTTTTCAAATATGTCAAAAGACAATTTTCAAAAATTAAATCATTTAATCAAACAATTTTATAAAGAACTACGTAGCCCTGATTTCTCATTTTTAATAAGAATACGTAGTACCAAGGTTAATCCTTGTCGGGTCATTTTCACTCAAAAATAATTATGTTCTTACTTTTGGGAAAAATAAATATTTAAAATAAACACATCTCTTTTGCAAATTTAATTAAAGGTATCGCCTTTGGGGCGGGCGCGGTAGGGTGCTAATACCTTCCCTACGCGTAACCGACTCCCGGACCCTAAATTTGGTTTTCGCGGACTTTATGTTATTTTTATGGTTTTCCATAGTTTTCCCGAATAAACTGTGGTGGCGACTTCAAATCTCTATTTTCTAAATGAATTTGTTTTAGTTCGTCGTCCCGTCATGATTTAGGTTGTGACGAAGTTGATTCAACACCACCTCTTAAATCGTGAGTACATAGGGCCTCTGTCCTCTAGAAGGTTGTAGGGGATAATTTGCTCCACTTGGGCCAGCTTCACGGTCATGTTTCACCAACTTGGAGTTCAAACATGATGTATTGCTATCATGTATCAAAGGAATCAACATGGAGATCAACAAGAAGGCTTGGAAGGATGTTGCTGGACTTAAAGTAAGAGGTGTACAAGTGAGAAAAGGTGAAACTGGTGTTGTAAAAGAGTTCAACAAAGTTCAATACTATAGGCAATGCTTGAGGAACCCTACTGCTGAGATCAAACACTTTCATGTTAGAGGACTATAGGTGAATGAAAGGCTTCTTTCTATGATCATCATAAAATCATAGTTCCACGTGGAAGTAACCATTCTACATTGAATGAGGGAGATTTGATCCTCATGTATTGCATTCAACACAGTGTGCAAGTGGATTGGATCTTTGTGATTCATGATCACATGCTCAAGGCCAAGAGGCTCACGGATTATAGGTTGCTGCATGTGGTTTTGGTGTCCAAGTTCATAAAATACTTTGGTATTGATGTAGAAAAGTCAACTTGATGTGACCCCAACAAGCCCAAGCTCAAGTGCATCAACAAGCCCAAGCCCACATCAAGGCCCAATCACTATAAGCATGATGAGAAAGATTCACATGGGCCTCTCACAAGATGATCAAGTCAATCATGGGCTTTTTACATTATTCACATGGGCTAAAGAAATCTCTAAAATATGAGATGATGCATGAAGGAAGTAGTA
>Ga0209589_1004943_pt1 | contig 22838 bp, 27 predicted proteins | sample CowpeawhiteBW_FD_187525 | JGI IMG/M metagenome (GOLD analysis project Ga0209589, IMG submission 187525) | Root nodule microbial communities of legume samples collected from California USA - Cow pea white BW (SPAdes) (version 2) | ecosystem: Host-associated > Plants > Roots > Nodule | place: USA...
GATAACCAATGAAGAATCTTATTTAGAAAAAGCAGTGGAATTGACCTATTTACTATTACTGTGTTTACAATCTTCCGTGTCATTTTCTTTGCATATCAAAACCCCCTATTTTTATAATTGCTAGTTCTAATTGCATTTTTAAGAATCAAATATTTGAGATCAATTCCGTATTCGTTGTGAGACGACTCAGGGTTATCTTAACCCTAACTATTTTCTTCACTACAAACTGGCAATACTGAAGTTGCTAAAGTAGTGGTAATTTGATCGCGTCAACGACAGCGATATCACACATATCAACAACCATTAAGCTATATGCTTACTCATGAATTCTTGTGCATTATAAATTTATAAACACTAATTTTCCATAAATCATAATTAGATTAAATACTTAAATTAAACAAACAACCTCCTAACTCAGTTAAATGATTAAATTACTTCTTTCGTGTTAAGCATAATCCACTTTATAATCTTACCCAAAAATCCTAAGTCTTTTCCTGGGACTTACATTTTGCCCAATTCAACAATTTTCGTTCTCGAAAATTGTGTTATTTCGAAAAAAGATATGGATATTCCTTCTTCGTATATTCCTCTAGCTCCTAAGTCATTTCCTGTCTTTTTTCATTCCAAAGTACCTTTACCGTGTGAATCTCCTTCCCTCTAAGCTTCTTGGTTTGAACGTCCAAAAATCGTACTAGTCGAACATCCAAAGTTAGGTCCTCTTTTACTTGAACGTCATCCACCTGCAACACATGTTCTGGATCCAGAACATACTTCCTCAACTGAGATACGTGAAACACGTTATGCAAATTTGCCAACTAAGGTAGTAACACTATCTCATAAGCTACTGGTCCAATCCTCTTGAGGATTTTGTATGGTCCAAGAAACTTTGGCAACAACTTCTTCGATCGGATAGTCCTTCCCACTCCCGTTGTCGGTGTCACCCGCAAAAACACATGATCTCCTACATCAAACTCCAATGGTCTCCTCCTCTTGTTAGCACAAAATTTATGCCCGCTTTAAGTTGCGCTCATTTGTTCCTGAATTAACTTCACCTTTTTCGTGATCTGTTGTAACAACTTAGGACCTATTGCCACTGTTTCACCATCTTAATACCAACACAACAGAGCTTCATAATGAGCCATCTCGATGCTGGAAAGATAGTTGTTGTTGTACGTGAACTTCACCAATGGTAAAACCTCACTCCAACTTTTGAGATGATCTAACACACATGCTTTAAATAGTCCTTTCCGACTGGCCATCAGTCTAAGGATGATATGTTGAACTCATCCTTAACTGTTACCCAAAATTGCTTCCAAAGTATGCCTAAACCTCGAAGTGAAACGTGGATCTCGATCTAAAATGATACTTGTTGGTACTCCATGCAATCTCACTACCTCACGGATGTACAATTCCACCAACTTATCCAAGGACATCCTTTGATGAACTGGCAAAAAGAGAGCATTCTTTGTTAACCTATCAACGATCACCCAAATGGAGTCATGACCTCTTGACAACCTTGGTAAATGAGTTACAAAGTCCATCGCGATATTGTCCCATTTCCACTAAGGAATATCCAACTGCTGCAACATTCCTCCTGGTCTCTTAGGTTCCACCTTAAACTTCTGAAATACTAAACAAGTTGACACAAACTCTATCACATCTTGTTTTAATTCCTTGTACATCTTAGTCATACCATAATGTATACTAAGACAACTCTTGTGTCCTTCTTCCAGAATCATCCTTCTCAAATCTGACTTTGCTAGAACACACGCCTTACTCTTGAACTATAAGATACCATCTGCACCTAGAACGAAGTCTTTGGCCTAATCAATACCCAATAATCTAACTGTGTTATGTAACCCCTAATCAACTAATTGCTTTGTCTTAATCTGCTCCAAGAAATCACTAGTGATTGTTAAGTGACTGCACTAGATATAATCTTTGTTCAACTACAAGCCCAAATTCTATTAAATTCAACTTTTTCATCATCATCGAAGACATCTGAACTCGTTTTCTACTTAAAGCATCTACAACTACATTGACTTTCCTTGGATGATACAGTAACTCTAAGTCATTATCCTTCAGATACTCCATCCACCTTCTTTGTCACATGTTCAACTCCCCCTGGTCGAACAGGTACTTCAGACTCTTGTGACCACTGTAAACTTGGAACCGCGCTCCATAAAGATAGTGTCTCTATATTTTGAAGGAAAACACCTTCGCAGCCAACTCAATGTTGTGTGTTGGATAATTCTTCTCGTGCACCTTCAACTAACGAGATACATACGTCGTTGGTCTCTTCTCTTGCATCAACACACATTTGAGTCCTTGATAAGACGCATCACTATCCGAAACAACTAGAACTAGAGCAGTCGTCATTCTTCGCTTCATCTCTTCAAAACTAGCCTCACACTTGTCTGACCAGATAAAAGGTTGATCATTCTGTGTCAAATGGGTCAAAGGTCCCACTATCTTGGAGAAACCCTCCATAAACCTCTGGTAATGACCTGTCAAACCCACAAAGTTTCGTACTTCTGTTACAGACTTCGGTCGCTCCCACCTTAACACTGCCTCCACTTTTGTTGGGTCTATTGAGATGCCACGAGCAGAAATTACATGCCCCAAAAATTGAACTTCCTCCAACCATAACTAACACTTGGAGAATTTTCCATAAAGTTGTTGCTCCCTCAAAATCTCTAACACGACTCTCAGATTTTCAGTATGTTCTTTTCGATTCTTGGAAAAGATAAGAATGTCGTCAATGAATACGACAACAAACTTGTCCAAGCAAGATCGAAAACTGTGATTCATGTAATCCATAAAAATTACGAGAGCATTTGTCACTCTAAAGGGCATAACTATGTACTCGTAGTGTTCGTATCGTGATCGAAAAAACTATCTTCTGAATATCATCCGGCTTGACCAACATCTGATGATATCCAGACGTTAAATCAATCTTCAAAAACACACCAACACCCCTCAACTGATCCAGAAAATCCTATATCCTGGGCAAATGGTATTTGTTCTTAATTGTAACCTTGTTCAGTTGTTGATAGTCAACACACAACCGTGAACTCTTATCCTTCTTCTTTACAAACAAAATTGGAGCTCCCCATGGTGATACACTTGGGCAAATGAATTTCTTCTCCAAGAGATCTTCTATCTACTTCTTCAGTTCTGCTAGCTCAATGGAAGCCATCTGGTATGGAGTCACTAACACCAGACCCGCTCTTGATAATAAATCAATTGCAAACTCGACTACCCGGCTCGGTGGTAACCCTAGAACTTCTTCTGGAAAGACATCAACAATCTCTTCTACCACTAGTATGCCAATGATTTTCTCTTCTGCACTCTTATGCTTTTCTTTTTCAGCCCACACCACGCAGCACGCTGCTCCTTCTCTGATATCCTATAAGACTGCCTGTGATGTTACAATTCACTTATCCTCTGTGTCCATAATGACCACCTTTTATTTTCTGCAATCTATGATGACATCATTGGTCGTCAACCAATCCATCCCTAATATCACGCCAACCCTTTAAGCGGTAGGCACACTAGGTTGACCTTAAACTTGCATCCTACTACTTCAATCGGACACCCAACACAAAGTAAACTGGTTGAAACGTGTCATGACGCTGGTGTAGAAACCATTAACTCACATCCGAGGTCACACACTGGTAACCCGTGCTTCTCCTAACACTCCAAGGATACACGAATGTGATGCACTCGAATCAAACAAAACATTTACACATTCACCAAAAAACAAACACATGTCTTGAATTAAGGTACCTGATTTATTTGCTTCTAATCCGAACATGGTGAACACCCTTCCTGCCGCCTTCAGCTTCTCTCTGGAAGATTTTTTGTTGGTGTTGTGTTGCCCCGAACTTCTTCCTCTCAGGAAAAGAATTCGCGAAGTGACCCGGTTTCTAACAATTGCAACACTTCCTCTCTTCCGTCTTTGCTCCAAAGAGTTTCAAATAATTTTGTCAGAGATGGGTTTTTGTGTTGCCTTCCTCCACTGTTATTACCATGATGTGACCTCATCACCCGGTGTGGGTCCACTTCCAACTATTCCACTGTCTTTGCCTACTCTACCTAGAGTGGAAACTCTTTTATCCTCATAGGCACTATCACATTCATCAAGTTGTGACGCAACCCCCTTTCAAAATTTCTGCAACGCCACTCTTCGCTAATATTCTGAGACTAGAATTGAGCTAGATACTCAAAATGATCAACATATGCTTGAACTGACTTATCACCCTGTAGTAGTGTCAAAAACTCTGCTTCCCTTTCATGCCTGGCATTGTCGGGAAAGTACTGCCCCATAAATCTCGTTTAGAAGCTTGCCTAATTGATAGCCTCATTGCGAGCATCCATCATCTATTACATACCTCCCCACCAGTACTTAGCCTCGCCCATCAGCAAAAAGATATCGTACTCTAGTTTTTGTGTCCACCTCATCTGAAGTTGTTTTACCATTGAACTGACGATTTGTGGCGCATGAAATCATTCATACCATGTTGTTGTACTGGTGCTTGTACTGCCTGTGGTTGTTAGTGTTGCATCACATCCACCAACTGTTGAATAGCCTGAGCTATTTCATTAACAAAGTTAGTCGACTTTTGTGATCCACGTGCATTGCTCATTCATATAATTAATTAACAACCAATTAAAGTACAATAGAACCACTACACAATTCAAAGTCACACAACATCAACTACACGAGCTCACCCCCCACAATCCTCAATTTTTTTTTTTCAAAAACCAGGCTTTGATACCAAAATGTAACACCCCAATTTAGGATGTCACGAAAAGATATAATACATGCACATTCTAATGTATACTTATTTTATCTAAAAACATACTTAAGCAAAATTTTCTTTTAATTGTAACTACATAGTTTAAAATGTCCATTGTTAACGGAAAATTTCAAATAACAACTACAAAACAAAAGAAAATTACATACTCTTTATTATTTGATGCGAAACAACGAAATACATTTTAATAAAACCCCTGCTTCATCCCATCCTCTCCGTGATCTACTCAATGCTAGAAACATCTGCATTACCACCTACTCTCATGTACCACACAGTCATATGATCATCGCACACACATAAACACAAACAAAAAAATAGGGGTAAGCTAACCATAAACAATGATATATAAAAGAAATTTAGCAAAATAAAGCATGACAATTAATACTCAATATCACATCTAAACAACATACTAAAGCAATATAATCACAATGAAGCTTTGGTTTTAACACACAACCCCCATATCCAAACAACCATAACAAAACAAACAAATTATCACATTCATCTAGATCCTTAAACATAGTGATGATAACCAAGCTTTGGTTTCCAGCCACCTTTTACCCCACCACATATCTAGTTTCCTAGAATTTGACAGTTTGAGTAGTCCCTCCATCGTAACAATGACAAATCACCCTTATTCCTCAAGGACTTATGAGTAAAAACGCTGGTGCATCACACACCTAACACTATACTTAACAACAAGCCGGAAGTAAGGCGAAACATCATTCCTCTCTTCACTACTTCACACAGGCGAGGGAGTTCACTACTCGGACCAATTATCTACCACTGCTTAACACAGGCGAAGAAGACCCCTTTCTACTACTTCAGACAGGAGAAATAGTCTTCACTAGGTCTATAGGTACGAAAAACCTCATACAACACTTAATTCAACCAATAATACAAACCAAAGCAAAATAACACTTGCCACATGCAAAAGTAGACATCTCTGATAAATTACCAGATCCAGCGTACCAATCAAACACATGAAATATATCATCACAACCATGCATTATCATAAACCAACTAAATCAACATAGATCCATGGTACTAGAAATCAAGGTACTTACACGTAACACAACGACCTATATTTAAAGATCACTGCCACAAGTAATTCACATAACAACTAACAAAAGGAATGATATTCAAATCAAATAAAATCACACTATCTCGTCATGCCTTAGAACAATCAAAAGCTAGTCTCAAATACTCTAAAAGAAAAGAGAAAACATCCAAGACTACCATACCTAGTACAATGTTCTATCAAGAATACAAGAACCATCAAATGAGTTTACAAATGGAAATGTGGCTGCACTCAAAACAAAGGAAAACAAGATAAAGAAAAAGTAGTATACACCAAACATAAAATAAGAATGAAATATAATGCATGCAAAGGAAAACTACAACATGTGATAAAAACATAGAAAGGAAACGTGAGAAAAAATACTAATGCAAACAAAATTTGCCACAAACGGCTTGTGCCATCAAGCTTCATGAATTTACATGCCCATTCTATTAACAACCCGCACAACTAAAAGTCTAAAAGCAAGAAAGAGTTATTATGCCTAGGGAGTAAGAAAGACATATATCCCACTACAAAAGAACATAAAATCTTATGTGCATGCAATACAAAAAAAATCTCAATGTGCATTGGCTATACTAGAGAAGGTCCAAAGCTGCTGCACCATCCATGGGAATGGAAGGAACCTACGTATCTCACTAATTCCTTCAATACTGCATCGGTAGAAGAGAAAGGGAACCAATGGATGCTTTCCTTACCCAAACACCATTGCCACACACCAGATTCAAGATGTATACACCACACTCAAACCTCACAAAACTCCATGAAAAGTGGGAGGAAACCTTTGATACCATGCATTGCATACATACATCATAGAAGAATAACCTAAAATCATGCTTCCCTTACCTTCAATCGACGTTTCTCCCGTAGCCACCGCTTTCCCTCTCCACGATTCTCTCTGTTTTCTAACTCTCGTGCTTTACCCTCTCCTAAAACCCTAACTTTTTAACCTATAAACCCTCTCTGTTTGCATTATATATTGCAACAACAATTTTCAAAACGATAGAAAAGATTAAAAAATAATAAAATATATGATGTGATCCCATTAAGGCTTATAACATTGGGCCAATGCCTAGGCCCATTCTTTTTAATTTCTTTTATTTTTAATTAAATAAAACTTGTTCTAATTGAATATTTTTGTTAAATGCAGCCTATTTTCAAAGTTGTCAATTAATATTGGGCCTACGGCCCAATTCTCACCACTACCATGTTTCCAATCAGCATGCACACATAGTGGGCCGAGAAGCCCAATTTAAGTTGTTGCCTTTCTATCAAACAACATTCGTGACTGGTGTAGAGACTTGGGTTGAATCCTTGCTTCAGCGACCCAATGATGGCATTACACAATCACACGCTTCTTCAATTGTTCTCCAGCTCATCACACGGATCCAGCCACACCTCTTGCTTCACGTCAATATTCATCATCATATTTGGGCCAGATTACATCTGCATCCACGACCCAATTCCTGCTGCGCGTGGATCGTTAATTCTTCTGCACACACCAGATTTCCTCATCCATGCGTAGACAGAGCTGCTACTTTCATTTTGGGTCTGCAAACAGTAGCCCAATATCCTTCCGCACACCTCCACGTTGGCAACACACTTTCTTCAGCAGCATGCATTTCCATTTGTTTCTAGTGTTGTCTTCTAATGGGCCTTGGTCATTTGAAGCCACATCTCACGTGTTCAGCCAATGAGACATTTCGTTTCAGTGCTAATACCCATCCTATGCTAGGGTTTCAATGCAAACTATCACGACCGCACTTCTTCCTTCACGCGTAACCCAACTATGTCGTTAGGGTTCAAACCTTAACACAGCCAGCCGTTAGATCTGTTTCCAACACACGTTCCTTTCGTTGCTCTGCTAGGAACATTCTCGAGTCCACACCGTCAAGGCCATCTAGGGTTGTTTTCATGATTTTCTCCCCTTTCGCTGTATACTCTATTTTCTTTGGCCGTTAGCTTCACGTTTTCCGGTTGCCTCTTATACCTATATAAGGGGCAAGCCAATCTCATGTAATAACTAGCTTTGATGAATGTTAGTTCGGTTGAGATCACTCCCACCGTTCGTCTTAGCTCCTCTTTCCCTTTAGATGAGGATTTCTGATCCTAGGGTTCCAAATACAGTGTGTGTGTGTGTAAATTCAGTGTGAGAACGAGACCGAACCCAACCATTTGAGAGTCTTCCGCTGCAATTCTAGTTGTTTCCATCGAACAAACGACTATCGGAGGCCGTTTCGATGATTTGCTGTCGATTGGATCCACATTCTCGCTGACTAACAGCGCCGATGGCCTCATCAATATACATGCATCTTGATGAATCCACCCTAAGGCGTATAGCTTGGGCCATTGACTAAAGCCATTTTCTTTATCTGTCTTAATGAAATAAATAACTATTTTTGGGCCTTATACCTTTATTGAGCCATTATTTTATACTACTTTTAATTGTCTTGATTTTTCTACTTGAACAAGGAATATTTTCAAGACAAACAATCTTGATATGGAAGCCAACAGGCCTACACCGTAACACATCAAGTTGCATGATTGTTTGGGGCGAGGGCTTTCCAGCATCCCAATTAACAACTCTACAACACATGCATCTTTAGCATGGAGATATTCTATACATCTTCTCATGATTGGGCCTCAAGCAGCCCATTCCTCTAATTTTCACGCTTCTAGCACACCAAACAAATGCAGCCCAAGCATCACACATAATCCAACTGCTAAAAGGGGCCTCTTCCGCTCTACTAAGGCTCATCACGAGAGAAAGCCATCTCCTTCTCTCTTAAAACGCGTCTTGGCTAGGGTTCCATGATGAGATTAGCTTTATTCTAGCTCTAGGGTTTATTCCTTTTCTCCATCACGCATGCCACCCCTTCCTTAGATAGGGTCATTGAGATAGCCATGTATTTTGTTCACGTTTTTTGTGCTTGCTTCAATCTATATAAAGAGGCATAACTACTATTGTAACCTAGCTTTGATAAATGAGAGTGTGGTTTTAACCCTCTTTTGTCTTAGCTCACCTTCACCGAGAGTATACCCTAGAGTAGCCTCGCCAGTGAGATTCCAAGTTCCATAAACGGAACTTGATGATTTGAAGTCTTTCGCTACACGTATTTGGTAGATTTCAACTGAACAAATCGATTATTGGATGGTTCGTGAGCATCTCCACCGTTCAACCCTATGATTCTAGCGAATATCTGCGAACCTTCGTTCATCACATCTCAACAACCATATATATATATATATATATATATATATATATGCATGCTATGATGGCAATGATAAAGAAAAATAAGCATTAGACATGACCACACTTAATAGAAAGGAAGAAAGAGTAAAAAAATGCAAAGGAAATACTACCAAACCCTTTCTACCAATCAAGTTTGAACCAATGAACCTCTACGCATCAAACACAGATCAACAACCATTAAGCTATATGCTTACTCATGAATTATTATGCATTATAAATTTATGAACACTCATTTTCCATAAATCATAACTAGATTAAATACTTAAATTAAACACACAACCTCCTAACTCAATTAAATGATAAATTACTTCTTCCATGTTAAGCATCATAAACTTTATAATCTTACTCGAAAATCCTAAGTCTTTTCCCAAGTCATACACTTTCTAGTGTTGCAAGTCAAACAACTCAGGCAGGGAACACTTTTAAGCCAGTCAAAATATGTTTAGATTTGTTGAAATTTTTTGAAATGGACAATTACAAAGAAGTTGCCACTCCAATTGCTACTAATTGTATTATGGATTTAGATAAGGCTGGGTAGCAAGTTGACACAACCAAATATTGAGGGTTGATTGGGTCTTTGCTCTATATGACAATAAGTGGGCTAGATATTCAATTTAGTGTATGTTTGTGTGCAAGCTTTTAATCTAATCCAAAGGAGTCACATTATAAAGCTCCAAAGAGGATTCTCAAGTATCTGAAAGGGACAATCAATGTTGAATTATGGTATACAGGTAGTTCTAAGATATCTCATAGTGGATTTTTCATATTATGATTATGTAGGGTGCAAATTGGATAGGAAAAGCATAATTGGAACTTGTTACCTACTTGGCTGGAGTTTTATATCATGGAATAGTAAGAAGCAAGCTTGTGTGGCACTCTCCACAGCTAAGGCAGAATATTATGCAATTGGTCATGGTTATGCTCAAATCATATGGCTAAAACATTAACCCTTGGATTATAGAGCGAAGTTGGTAAAGGTACCCCTTGTATAATGATAACACTAGTGCAATTAATCTAACTAAGAATCCTATACAACACTCTAAAACAAAGCATATTGAAATAGGACATCACTTCATTGGAGATCATGTATAAAAAGGTGATTGTCAAATAAAGTTTGTTAAAATAGAAAATCAACTACCTGATTTGTTTACAAAACCATTAGCTCGTGATAGATTTAACAAGCTAAGAACTGAGCTAGGCATATTGGATATGAGAAATGTAATCTGATGTGTTTATAAATCACTACAAGAAAAACCATTATTACTGACGGTCAAAATCCATTGGTAATGGCCAAAATCCGTCGCTAAATCAACATTACCGACAGATCATCGACGGTCAAACATTCGTCAATAAAATGCTTGTCTGTAAAATTTTACCGACAGAAATCATGTTCCGTCGATAAATTTGTCGGTAATTATCGACAAAAAAATCCGTCGATAAATCTGTCGGTAATTACCGATGGAAAAATTCGTCGTTAATTACCGACCGAAATATCCATCGGTAATTACCAAAAATCCATCGGTAAATTTGTTACACTATTCATCTTCTTCCTCCTCCCTCTTTCAATTTTTTTTTTCGTTTTTTTTTTCGTGGTCGCCGTCCCCGTCGCCGTCAATGTCGTCGTCGTCGTCGCCGTCGCCATCGCCGTTGCCACTGCCACCATCGTCGCCGCCACCGCCGCCGCCGCCGCCGTCTTCTTCTTCCTTTTTCTTCTTCTTCTTCTCCTTCTTCTCCTTCATCTTCTCCTTCTTCCTCTTCTTCTTCTTCTCCTTCTTCCTCTCTTCTTCTTCTTCTTCTCCTTCTTTTCTTCTCCTTCTTCTTCTCTTTCTCCTTCTTTTTCTTCTTCTTCTCCTTCTTCTCTTCTTCTTCTTCTCCTCTTCTTCTCTTCTTCTTCTTCTTCTTCTCCTTCTTTTTCTTCTTTTCTTCTTCTCCTCGTCTTGTTATAAGGTCAGATTTGGGCGGTAAAATTCCCGCTTCTTTTACCGATGGAAAAATCCGTCTGTAATTTTGTCGGTAAAAAAAATTAGAATTATCGACGGATTTTACCGACAGATTTTTCTGTCAGTAAATGAAATTTTTTTTATCGACGGATGTTTCCGTCGGTAATTAAAATTTGAGAATCCGTTGGTAAAATCCGTCGGTAATTCAAATTTACTGACAGAAATATATCCGTCGGTAAAATTCTATCGGTAATTTCATTTTTTTTTGTAGTGCATTTAAATAAGCTCATGTGTGCATAAAATGTGAATTGTCAATTTTATTTTATGCATTGATTTCATTTAAATAAGCTAATGTGTCCATAAAATGTGAATTGTCAATTTTATGCATTGATTTCACTTAAACAGTCAATATATGTAGGAAAAATAATCTAACACACCTTTTAATCTATTGATTTTACAATTCTCTGCATTGATTTCACTTAGACCGCCACTATATGGAGGAAAAATAATTTAACACATATTTTAGTTTGTTGATTTAACAATTTTATGTGTTAATTTCACTTAAACAACATCTAGGTATAGGAAGTTCAATTTTACTAATTTTTAGTCTATTGATTTTCCCAAATATATTTGTTGATTTCACTTAACCAAATTCTGTGTGTAGAGATTTATTATCTGATGAATGTTTAGTTTGTTAAATTTTGGAATTTATGTGTTGATTTCATTTAAATAACAAATATTTGAATAGAATAGATTCAAAAGTTGACTGTGTCAAAGAAATGGTCAAGTGATCAAGTATAACCTGCTATTAACAACTACTATATTAGCTATTTGTTGCTTTTTTGAATGCATTGACCATAAATCATATGTGTTATGTGATTCCAATATGCATGCACCTCACATGATCTTAACTAATTGATCTACTCATAAAAATCATTGGAAACATAATAATTTAATTCAATTCAAAAATCTAATGCATTTACTTTGCTTTGATAACATAAACAAAATTAAATACAATAAATTTGCACAATTCAACTAACTGATTATGCGTTCAATGTGTTCATCTATAAATACTGCATTTGCATACATGCATCTGCATCCTCATTTGTTATATACAGCCACACCTACAGTTATCATGCCTCGTCGCTAACAACTCCATGTCTAATATGAGGAAGAACACTCCACTCTTCCTACTTCTAACTCTTCAAATCATGAACACGAAGGCAGAAATGAGGCTTGGTTTGAGGGAAATGAGGACAACATAGAAGTGTTGCTCATAGAGATGACCAAGAAGCATATAAACATTCCTAAGATGCTATGATACTCATGACCAAGAATTGGAGCTTTTGAAGCTCTCCTCCAACAACTAAAACAACAAAAGCTGAAAATGTTTCTTGAGCTTTCTGGAAAGATATACCCTGATTGGTGAAGGTATTTTTAACCAACCTGTAATTCAATAGTGGTGTTCTATAGTCATTTGTGATGGGTGTTCAAATGGAGATTTTGAAGGAGACTTGCAAGGAGGTGTCCAAGTGAGGAAAGGTGAAATTGGTGCTGTGGAAGATTTCAACAAGGTGCAGTATTACAGACAATGTTTGACGAATCTTGAAGGTGAGATCAAGACTTTCCGTGTTGGCGGTCTCAAGGTGGATAAGAGGCTCCTTGCTATGTTTATCACCAAAATCATAGTACCCCATGATAAGGGAGCATGTGAATTTGGGTGTGTTAGTTATCTTGTGTGTATTGCTTTGGAACATTTTTCAAATTTACAAGTTTAACAACAAATGGAAGATGTTGCTTCATCGATTCAATGGAGATTGGCTGCATCAAATTAGAGGGAGTAAGGCATAGTTTTGATGGTATAACATTACTCAATTCATAAGTCACCAAAAGGCTAGAGCTTCCATATGGTCTCCTTTAGCCACCCTCCTCTTGAGTTGGCCCAACCTCTCATGAGAATGCACTAAATCCATCATAGCCTCTTCCCTTGCTTGAGACATATAGCTTGGGCGAGGAGCCACCATCTCACTACCCCAAATACCATAAAATTGAGACACACATCACCCTTTTCCATAGCTTCGACACCACCATCTTCCTTGAAAGTCTACATCTTGGCTTGAGTCATATATCTTGGAAGGAGCTCTTCCATCATTTGGAATTTAGAGCTTAGGTTATTTTTCTATACCTTTGTGTTTCCCTAACCTTGTCTTGTTGTATCTATCTTGGAATGGTCAAAACCAACCTCTCTTACACATAAAATAGTGTTGGTAGTAAATGTTTTGATTTTCAAAATTAAACTGTATCTAGCTCAAAGCTTCAAAAATTATGTTTTTAGACTCAAATGAAAGCCCTATGAGTATAGTTTGCAACAAGAAAAGAATCAACTCATTTGGAGGTTTGTGGAGCAAATTATGAGCAAAATAGTCAACAAAGGTCAAAGTTGTCATAATGAATTTTCAAGTTCCATTTTGGTAGTTTTGGCTACTATTTTGTGCCTTCGAAATGTTCCTAAATGTATGGGATAACATTTTTAGATTTTCTTAGCATTTGTGGAGTCTTTTCTTCACATTTTTCATTCTTTCATATCATATGCTTGGATAATTTTTATTTTCAAATCATTCCATGTTGTCTAGAGTTATGTCTAGTCCTTTTTATGTCTCTACTTCTTAGTTTATCTTTGAAAATCACAAAAAGATAATTTTTTTTTTCTAAATTGCACTATATATGTCCCTTTGAGTGCTTTTATTTTGAATCTTTGAGTTCTATCTTGTTATTAGTTCATTAACAAGTTCATAGAGTTAGGTTTCCATTATGTTTGCTTGAGTTTCTTATTTTATCTTTTGACTCATTAGGTTTCTTTCCAATTATAGTTACTTCTTGTTCAAGTGCAAAATACATGATGAAAATGTGTAGTGGTTCTTTTTTTATTCTGGTAAAATATTGAAAAAAATAGAAAACAAGTTTCATAAAAAAGAGCAAAAGAAAAATCAAGAAAAAAGTTATTAACAAGTGCACTAGAACCACTACTACTACCTTCTTTGGGATGCTTCTTTTGTTTGCATTTAAAACTATTTTGGGGCTCTAAACAAGACTATCCAACAGTTATTGGTCTCAGGTTTGACCTAAAAGAGTGACTATATGCACCATTAGCCATCAACCAAAGAGAACAAGAAGTATATCCTTTTCTATTCTAGTTGATTTTGGTTTTGTTAATCCATTCTAGTGCCTTTTCTTAGGTGATTATCTTAGTGTTCTTAAAATTCTTTCTAGCCATCTATTTTATTATTTGTCCTTCTTGTTTCTAGTTGTTTTTAAGCCTTTTCTTGCTTTCTTTCGTGGACTCCTTTTGGTTTTTGGTGTGTATTTTAGTGTAGGCTCTCTTTAGAGGTGAACTAATCCCTGGAGGTAACTTCTAAGGGGATAGAAACCTTAAGTGGACTTGAAGCCTTAGTGAGGGAGACAAGAAAAGGAGGAAATAAACACTTAGCAAGGAGTAACATCACCTTTGTGTGTATTTGCATTTTCTTTATTTTGAATTGTAATTTGTTGCTTTGTTTTTTGTTCTTGTAACTTAGCCTAATTAGGTGTCTTGGGGGAACCTTTGGTTTTAAATTTCATCTCCAAATTACAACCTTATACTCTATAGTCAATTGATTTTAGTTGGTGAGAGTTTTGAAGGTTCTTTATGCCTTTTAACCATACCATTAGGTCACATACATTAGATTTATTGTTTTCTTTATTTGTTTATGGTTTAGTGTATGTCTATAGCTTTCTTTTCAAAATTAATTTCCATTAAGAAGTTTGGAGCAAGGATTTAAGGTAAACTTTGACAAGAAATACTTGTTTTTAAGAAATCCTTATTGGTTCACCTCTTTTTCCCATAAGTGAACTTGAGCACTCTTCCAACCTTAAGTCTCTGTAGGAATTTCCTTTTCAAAAAACATATTTCTTAATCTAAAATCCAAAAATAGGATGCATAAACATGTTTAGGAATCCTTACCGAATTTGGAGAAAGCACAACACCACAAAAGAAGAAAAGGAGAAAATTAAAAAAGAGGCCCAACTTGCCATTCTAGAGGAGGAACTTGGAATTTTAAAATAAAAGGATGAAAATATATAAGAGAAGATTAAGAGAATAGAGGAAAATAAGAGAAGGAACAAAGAACAAAGAGAGAAAGAGTAGTAAGAAATGAGAGACAAAGTGGAGGAAGAAAGAAGAGATTATTAAGAGAAAAAGAGAAGAGAGAAGGATGAAAAAGTAATGAGAGAAAAAGACGAGATTGAGAGAAGAGAAAAAAAGATAAAGTGCTACTAAAGGCACATACCACTCCCTTAATAACAATTTATCCTTAAACCATCTTTCATAGTTCCAATATTTACTCTTGAAAATTTTTCAACCTTATTTCCACTTCCCATTATCTTAAACTCCTCACAGTTTTCAAAATCACACTTTAAGTTAATGTTGCCACATAGGTTACAATTAATTCATAATGGACAAAAACACTCTTGGGAAGTAGGATTTGAAAGCTCTCAAGGAAATTTATTCAAAATTAACATAAGGCCTTCTTCTAGTATTTCATTGATATATATATTTTTCAAGTGAAACAAAAATTGATTGAAATTTTGTTTGGTTATTACTACAGATGGATCTTTGATGATGGAGGAAGCATACATAAGTTGACCAATAATAAGAAAAGGGTCATGTCATGAAGAAACATGAAGGTTTAAGGTCAAATCCTTTTCAAGAGGGAAGGGATGATGGCATACCCCCTAGCCATGGCTAAGCACACTTAAGAAGAGTTGGAGTCATCTGTGATAGGTGGGTCCAAGCTCTTATCATTGTTGGCCATTAGTGAGTTTTTTGTAGTGTAGGTATATTTTGGGCCTTGTATTATGGGCCTACTAGTATAAGGGTTTTCTTTTAGGCCTTGTATAATGAGTCAAGTAGTATAGGGTTTCTTTTGAACCTTGTATTTAGGCTTTTAGTTCTAGTGTAGGGTTTTGGGCCTAGGAGATGAGCCTTGAGGAGGCACATGGATCTAGGGTAAAAACCTAGCTTGGAGAGCAAAACTTTCTAGAAGTTGCTCTCTTTTGTGGGACATATGCTCTTGCCATGTATCATACTCTTAATGCAAAGGATTTCTCCAGGTGGCCATGTGTCATGCTCCTAATGGAAAGGACTTCTCTTTAGAAGTGGCCATGTGTCATCCTCCTAATGGGGAGGATTTTGTTATGTTCTCCAAGCAGTAGAATTAGGGTCTTTCATCTACAATTTAGAGATACCTAGGGTTACCTGAGCTTATAAATAAAGGTGTCTCCCCTATGTAAATCACCCTTGAGTCATAGTATCTTGGAGAAGCTTTTCCATCAGATTATTAGCCATTATGCATCCAAATACCGCTGGTGCAAGAGATGTTAAGTTTGAGTTGAAAACTAGATTGATAAATCTCTTTCTAAATATTATGGTTTGAATGATGAAGATCCACACAAGCACATCAAGGAGTTCAACTTGGTATGCTTCTCCATGAAGCCTACTAGAGTTCAACTTGGTATGCCTGATCCATTCTTTGTCGACATTGTGGCTGTTTTCCCGGGGAATGGATGGCAAACCAATGTAGTGAATAATTCTGTAACATTTCAGGGAACGAAAAACTCTACTATTACTTTTCTCTTTGCTCCAAATGCACCAATTGTCATCGAAGGACAAATCGGAGTTACGTTCTATTTACCCCCAATAGTCCAAGTGAACCCTATGCATAACCTTTTCCTTCCACCTGTTTCAAAACCAGTATATGAGGGGGAAACTATAAATAAATAACACTTCTTCTTCTTCTAGTATAAGAAATATAAGATGTATTAAACGATGTAGATATTAGATGCATACAGTATTGTAAATATATATATATGTGTGTGTGTGTGTGTGTATGTGTGTGTGTGTGTGTGTGTGTATATATATATATATATATATAAATGTGAATATTTTAAATATAATTATATAATATTGTATAATTTTGCCTCTAAATTTTTATAAGTATATTGTAGAAATTAATAATAATAAATAAATAAATAGAATTTTTTTTATCGTCACATTAGATGGTATTAGAGCAACGTTTCATGCGAGATCTGTGAAATGTGCTCATTATATTTTTTTACTAATTCATATAATTCCAGATGGTAAACAATAGAAGGAACAATGAATTAACTGAAGCAATGCAAGCTATCTAAGACATGGCAGCTACTCTAATAAGGAATCAAAGACTTGAAGGAAACCCTGAATCACAAGGTTTAGCTGAATTTTGGAGAAACAAACCCGCACAATTTTCTGGAGGATATGATCCAGAAAAAGCTGAATTATGGATTAAGGAGATGGAGAAAATATTTCGAGTTATGAACTGTGCTGACAACCAAGAGATGAATTATATTGTATTTATGTTAATAGGAGAAGCTGAATATTAGTGGGATAGTACCAGGAGATTACTTGAAGGAGGAAAAATAATTATTACCGGGGATGTATTTAGAACAAAGTTTATGGAAAAATATTTCCCTAATGATGTGAGGAGAGCAAAAGAAATAGAGTTTATGCAGTTGAAGCAAGGAAGTATGACAGTAGGGGAATATGCTTCCAAGTTTGAAGAATTAGGAAAATACTCTACTTTCTTTTATCACCCAGAGGAAAGGATGAAATGTATAAAATTTAAAAATGGACTTAGGGATGAATTGAGAAAAGTAGTAGGAATACTAGAAATTGTTGATTTTCCTACGCTTATTCACAAGTGTAGATTTTTGGAAGATTTTGAGAACAACCAAAATATCAAACCAAAGTATTTTGGACCCCAGACAAATAAAAATAAACGCAGTGAGGGAAAACCTTGCAATCGCCCACAATGGAGGACCCAATCAAACCAATCTTCATCAGGAAATTCTAGTAGATTTGTATATGATTATATCAGATGCTTTGAATGTAGACAAGGTCATCATGCTAAAGATTGTCATCTTAAGGGACTAGTCTGTTTCAAGTGTCGGAAACGTGATCACCTGTTCTTTGAGTGTGGACAACAAAAGCCACATTTCAATCCAACTACAACCAAGACAAGAACTACCAGAACAGGAAGAGTGTACACCATGACTGGAGCTGAAGCTGCTGAAAACCATGATCTAATTCAAGGTATGTGTTTTATTAAAGGAAAAGCTTTAAATGTATTGTATGACTCAGGTGCAACTCACTTATTCATTTCCAATTATTGTGTTAAACATCTTAATATGTCAACCTCTTTTCTAAAAACTAGTTTGGTTGTTTCAACTCCCACAAATGAATAGGTAATTACCAATAGACTTTGTTTAGACTATCCACTGTTCATTGAGAATAGAAAATTCCTTGTAAATTTAATATGTCTGCCTTTATCTCAATTATATGTAATCTTAGGTATGGACTGGTTATCTTCCAATCAAGTCCTTTTGAATTATGTTGAGAAATCAGTAATATTTCCAAATCTGATAATCTTTTAAAATCACCTCCCAATTCAAAAAGTGAGCCTTTAAGGAGTAAAATTCAAGGGTACTTGTTATTATCTTCTATGGAAATAAAAGAGGAAGTTGAGTTGAAAAATATAGCAGTTGTTCAAAATTTTCCAGAAGTCTTTCCCAATGATATTCCTAGTTTACCACCCAATAGAGAAATTAAATTTTCAATAAATTTGATGCCTGGAACTGGACCAATATCTATAGCACCATATAGGATGTCACCCTCTGAATTAGGAAAACTGAAAAAACAATTGGAAGAGTTACTTGAAAAATAGTTCATTCGTCTGAGTGTGTCACCTTGCGGAGCCCCGATTTTACTAGTTAAGAAGAAAGATGGAAGTTTTAGGTTTTGTGTAGATTACCGTCAATTAAATAAATTTACTATAAAGAATAAGGCTTAAATATACATTTGGTCCCTATTTTGGTTGTTTATTCAATTTGGTCCCTATTTTCATTTTGTGTTCAATTAGGTCCTCATTTTCGTCAAATTGTGGTCAATTTGGTTCTTTTCACTAACGATGTTTAAATAGTTAACATTTTTAAACAGTACATGTCACGTGTCAGCTCCTGGTTTTTTTAATTTTTTTGATTTTTTTTAATTATTTTTTAATTTCTTTAATTTTTTTTATTTTAAAAAATTTGTCCATGTGTCAAGTCACAATTGTGCCATGTGTTAATGCTAGTGCCACGTGTCAATTTGTGATAGTATTATTTTTTTTTGTTCAATTTAGTGCCAATTTTTGTTAAAATAAATCAATTTTGTCCCTTTCAAATTGACACTAAATTTAATATCTTTTATACAAATTATATTAAAATTTTCCAAAAATTGACGTTTGAATTTATTATTTTTTAAATTCAATTATAAATTATTAAATTTAATTATAAATTGAATAAAATTCTTATATTTAATTGCTAAATAAAATATAATTGTTTAAAATATTATAAGAATATAATTATTAAATAATTATATTCTATTTAACAATTGAATCTAAGAATTCTATTCAATTTACAATTAAATATTATAATTTATAATTGAATCTAAAAATAATTAATAATAATGTCAATTTTAAAAATTAAATGGTTCTATTTTAACAAAATTTGGGACTAAATTAAACAAAAATAACAAATATAGGGACTGAATTGAACAAAAATAACGATTATAGGGACTAAATTGAACAAAAAAAATAATACAACCACAAACTGACACGTGGCACTAGCATTGACACGTGGCACAATTGTGACTTGACACGTGGACAATATTTTTGAAATTAAAAAATTAAAAAAAATCAAAAAAAAATCAAAAAACCAGGAATTGACACGTGGCATGTACTGTTCAAAAATGTTAACTATTTAAACACCGTTAGTGAAAAGGACCAAATTGACCACAATTTGACGAAAATGAGGACCTAATTGAACACAAAACAAAAATAGGGACCAAATTGAATAAAAACAACAAAAATAGGGACCAAATGTATATTTAAGCCAAAGAATAAATACCCTATTCCTAGAATAGATGACTTGATGGACCCATTACGAGGAGCCTCTGTATTTTCTAAGATAGATTTAAGGTCAAGATATCATCAAATTAGAGTACAAGCAGAAGACATACAAAAAACTACTTTCAGAACTAGGTATGACTATTATGAATATCAAGTGATGCCTTTTGGTGTGACCAATGCTCCTGCAATATTTATGGATTATATGAATAAGATCTTCCATCCATTTTTAGATCAATTTGTGGTTGTTTTTATAGATGAAATTCTTATTTATTCTAATACTCTTGAGGAACATGAGGAACACCTTCGGATTGTCTTGCAAATCTTGAAAGAAAAGAAATTGTATGCTAAATTTTCTAAGTGTGAATTCTGGTTAGAGAAAAGTCATTATAGAAGAAGCAGGTTTACAATTGGAACCGACCAAACATGTGATTTCCAATAAGGGAGTGTCAATGGATCCGACCAAAGTAGAAGCAGGTTTACAATTGGAACCACCAAAAATAGTGACTAAGATTCGTAGTTTTCTCGGTTTAGCAAGATATTATAGAAGATTCATTGAGGGATTTTCTAAAGTAGCTTTGCCTTTAACCCAACTCACCAAAAAGGGCCAAGCTTTTGTGTGGACAGAAAAATGTGAGAATAGTTTTTAAGAGCTCAAGAAAAGATTAACCACTTTTCCTGTTTTAGCATTACCTGATCCTACTGGACACTTTGTTATATTTTATGATGCTTCCAAAATGGGATTAGGTTGTGTTCTTATGCAAGATATAAGGGTAGTGGCATATGCTTCGAGACAATTAAGAACACATAAGAAAAATTACCCAACCCATGATTTGGAACTAGCTACCATTATTTTTGCACTTAAGATATGGAGACATTGTGTTTATGGTGGAAAGTTTGAAGTTTTTAGTGATCATAAGAGTCTCAAATACTTGTTTGATCAAAAGGAATTAAATATGAGACAAAAGAGATGGATGGGATTTCTGAAAGATTATGATTTTGAATTACAATACCATCCATGTAAGGCAAATGTAGTGATAAATGCTTTAAACAGAAAATCTTTACATATCTCCTTACTAATGATTCATGAGATGAATTTGTTAGAAACATTTAGAGACATGAATTTTTTGGTCACCCTAAGCCATGATAAAATGCAATTAAACTCCATCCGAATCACTAACAATTTACAAAAATAAATTCATGAGACAAAGGAAAGTGATGAGTTCATTCAAAAGAAAAAGAAATTGATAGGACAAAAAGATGGAGAGAATTTTGGCATAGATAGGGCAAGAACTTTGAGATTTAAGGATAGGATGTGTGTACCCAACAATGAAGAAATTAAGAAAATGATTCTAGAGGAAGCGCATAAAAGCAAATTAAGCATGCATCCGGGCACAACAAAAATGTATCAAGATCTCAAGAAAACGTATTGGTGGCCCAAAATGAAAAGGGAAGTGGCACAATATGTAGCAAAATGTCTAGTTTGTCAAAAAGCTAAAATAGAACACCAAAAGCCAGCGGGAATGCTAAAATCCTTAGATATACCTAAATGGAAATGGGATAGTATAGCAATGGATTTTGTAGTTGGCTTGCCACGAACCATTCAAAAATTTGATTCCATATGGGTTATTGTGGATAGATTAACAAAGTCTGCTCACTTCTTACCCATTAACATCAGGTATTATAGGAGAAATTAACTAAATTGTACATAAGAGAAATTGTGAGGTTGCATGGAGTTCCAACAAGTATTGTGTCTGATAGGGATCCTAGATTTACTTCTAAGTTTTCGGGAAGCTTACATCAGGCCTTGGGGACTAAACTCCATCTTAACTCAGCATATCATCCCCAAACTGATGAGCAATCAAAAAGAACAATCCAATCTTTGGAAGATTTACTAAGAGCTTGTGTGTTAGAAAATTATGGTAGTTGGGATCGATGCCTTCCTCTGATTGAGTTTACCTATAACAATAGTTCTCATTCTAGCATAGGTATGGCACCCTATGAGGCATTATATGGGAGAAAATGTAGAACACCTTTGTGTTGGTTTGAGACTGGTGAAAATTTAGTATTAGGTCTTGACATGATTCAACAGACAACAGAGAAAATCCAAATAATCAGGGACAAATTGAGTGCAACTCAAAGTAGACAAAAAATTTATGCTGACAAGAAAAGACGACCTCTTGAATTTCAAGAAGGTGAGCATGTATTCTTGAAAGTAACACCAACCACTAGAATTGGTAGAGTGATGAAATCAAAGAAACTCACTCCCCGGTTCATTGGTCCTTACCAAATTCTTAAAAAGATAGGTTATGTTGCTTATCAAACTTGTTTACCCACGTTCCTTTCCAACCTTCATAATGTTTTTCATGTGTCTCACTTAAGAAAATATATTTCTGATCTAAGTCATGTGATAAGACCTGATACAGTACAATTAAAGAATAACCTTACATTCAACGCAATACCTGTACAGGTTATGGAGAAGAAGGTCAAAGAGTTGAGAGGCAGACAAATCCCTCTAGTAAAAGTCATTTGGAATCAAGCTAATGGAGATACATGAGAATTATAAGAAAAAAATAAGAGGAATTTATCCTCATTTATTTTAGTCAATAAAAACAAATTTCGAGGACAAAATTTTTGCAAGTGGAGGAGAATTGTAACATCCAAAGATAAAATAAAATAATATATATATATATATATATTATTTTAAAAAAATATTTTTTATTTTATCAACTA
>Ga0209589_1004944_pt1 | contig 22834 bp, 16 predicted proteins | sample CowpeawhiteBW_FD_187525 | JGI IMG/M metagenome (GOLD analysis project Ga0209589, IMG submission 187525) | Root nodule microbial communities of legume samples collected from California USA - Cow pea white BW (SPAdes) (version 2) | ecosystem: Host-associated > Plants > Roots > Nodule | place: USA...
ATATATATATATATATATATATATATATATATATATATATATATATATATATATATATATATATATATATATATACATATGTAATTCTATAATGGATGTGAAAATCATAATTTGTGGGAAACGGAATACAGAAGCCGTTTCAAAACGCTGTGAAACGGATTCTGTAATCCGTTTCATAAAAAAATTTGCAATTTTTTTTATGAAACGGATTACAGAATCCGTTTCATAACGTTTTGAAACGGCTTCTGTATTCCGCTTCCAAAAATTTGCAAATTTGTTAATGAAACGGAATACAGAATCCGTTTCAAAATGTTATGAAACGGATTCTGTATTCCGTTTCATAAAAAAATTTGCAAATTTTTTTATGAAACGGATTACAGAAACCGTTTCATTTTGAAACGGATTCTGTGTTCCGTTTCCCATACATTTTGACTTTTATAGTAAAACAACTTTTGTATTGCATTTGGTAAAAGTTTGAAACGCAGAGAATCCGTTCAAACAAATTACGTTTAAAAAGAACTTAAGGTGGTATGAAGGCTAACCTGGATCGACGGAAGTACAACTTGGAGAGGAGATACTCACAACCACCTTCCTTCAAAGAACCAACCTTCAATCACAATAATGCATACTTAAGACACTGACAGGATAAACAAAACAGGATTCCTTAAAAAAAAAATGAAAGTCATACAAACCAAAAGAGGGACCACCACAGAGAGAATGAACGAATGAAGGACAGCTCTCAGGACCACGAACCAAATGAAACTGAGCAAAAATTTTAATGAAAGCAGACACTGGATGGAGAAGAAACGGGAGTACAAGAATACTAATACTAAAGTTTTGGGGGTGCAGGGACGTTGACGCAGTAAATGAAATTTACTGCGTCCCTACCCACTTTCACCCATTCTCACGGTATATTAAATAAGGGCATAAACGTCAATTTTGGGGGTACAGGAGAATTCTTGGAGGTGCAGGGAGAAGGCGCCATGTTTCTTTTGTGTGACCACGATCATCGTAATCTGAAAATCCCAAGGCATGAGTAGAAGTTGAAGCAGAGAAGTTGAGATAGGAAAAAAATCGTTCCCTCCAATCTTGTAAACCGTTTTTATTTTTAATTTTTAGTTTTTGAATTTTATTAATTTAGAAAAAATGAAAAATACTTAATCATTTTTTTTTAATTTTTGAATTTCAAAACACTTAATCCTTAGTCTACAGAGCTCTTAAAAACATAATTTAAAGAAACATTTATTAATCCATACTATATGATTTTTTTAAGACAATTTATTTTTATTCTTTTTTATTTAACACTTATATTTTTGGTTATTTTGGAAATGATTGTACATTCACCCGAACGAAGTTGGGTGTTGATACATTTTATGAATAAGTTTTATATATTATGATTAGTACAACCATTATTATAACAATATTCTATTCTATAATGTTTTTTTAGTTATTAATAAGATTTTAAATATTTTCAAATAATAAAAATTAAAAAATTAAATGAAACTATATATAACTTGACAATCAAATTAATTAAACATTCAAACTATTCAAATATTATTGAGCAACATTCTAGCATTTAAAAATATTAAATTGTGAACATATATAGTAGGAGTAGTAAATAATTATTAAAACATTTTTTAAAAAACAAATTAAAAAAAATTGTAAAAACAAATGTTGGTGGGTTAAGTGGGCCAACCCACCTTTAACCCGGCTCGAACCCGTTTAACCCGTGGGTTAAGTGAGCCGGGTTAAGTTCAACTCACTTTTGAAAGAATTAAATTTTTCTCAACCCAACCCGACTCGAACCCGTGGTGAGCCGAGTTGGCTCACAGGTTGAAACCCATTTTGACATTTCTATATACATCCCTTTGTTTTTTTATGAATAAGTTTTATATATTATGATTAGCACAACCATTATTATAATAATATTTTATTTTATAATATTTTCTTAATTATCAATAAGATTACAAATACTTTCAAGTAATAAAAATTAAAAAAATTAAATGAAATGATACATGTAAGGCCCACTTATTTTTTTTATTCTACCCTAATTCTAGAGGGGCTGCCCCAAATCAGTTGGGCGTAGGACTGGCCCATAAGGAGCAAATACCCTAAACTAGCTAACACTCTCAATTTTGCCTCTTTACAGAAACGCAGCCACCTTGTTCTCTCCCTCTCAATCCCTCCAATGGTACTCTGCTAGGGTTTTGAGACCCATTCGATTCCAAGTGAGTTTAGCTCATTCTCCCATCCACGTAAATTATTCTAAACTTGTTTTTGGCCATTCTTTTGGCATCCATTGTGCTTGTGGGATTCTTCATTTTAGCACTTACTTTGTGTTCCAAATTTTAGTTGTTTTTTTTTCTCATTGTAATTGTGGCCTACTTAGGTGTCTTGGGGAACCACAAGGTGTTCAATCCCATCTCCTAAGTAGAACCTTTCTCACCTATAGTGAAACATTTTTAGTGGTAAGAGTGATAAAAGTTCTAAATGCTTTCTCACCTTACCTTAGGCCGCATAGTTTAGATTCATGTTTTCACGTTGCATAGTGGCTTGATTTATGAGACCAAATTCTCTAAAATTTTGCCAATTAGGGGTCCGTTTTTAGTGTTAAATTTCTTTGAGTCTTGTTTGCTTGTTTTGTGCTTAGTGACTCAAGTGATTCTATTTACTTAGCACTTAGACAATTGTGTGATCTTTGAGTACTTTTGCAAGTGTAACCTTGGCAAGGATTAGCCTTGGTACTTAAGAAGTCTGTGAGACTCACCTCGCTTACCTGGAGGTACACTTGTGCTAGTCCTCTTCTTTCACCCTTTTATCCAAGTGCATAAGTTCATTTAATCACTATGAGTACATATTCTACATATAGTCATAGGTTGCATAAGCATGGTAGTGATGAGTTGCATCATACATTTCATACTGACATTCCATTCTTTGGGGAGGATATAAATATCATTTAGAGATTGGATGTGGGATACAGAGAAATTGGTGCAACCATTGTTTAGTAAATATAGTCAATTTGACATTCTTAGGCATTTACTTCTAGGTTTATTGGACGTGCATCCGAGTGGTGGCAAGAGAGGCAGTATAGAGTGAAAAAGGGGAGAAAATCATGCATTAACATATTTTCTGAATTAAAAGCATGCATGTGGAAACATTTCATTCCCCCTTCATTTAGGATCACTAAAGAGCAACAGTCTAGGATAGAAGACTTCATTGACATAGGTGATGCATTTATCCAAAATCTTGCTAAGTTTTCTAGACTCAAAAAAGATTTTAAGAAAAATTTGGATTTGCTCTTGAGTGAACAAAGAGAAAGAGAAAAACAAAAGAGAGCACGAGAGAAGCTTGAAAGGTTTCGCGAGTTTGATATGCAAAGAGAAAAAGAAGAGCTTGATAAGCTTCGTGCTAAAAGAGAACAAGAGGAAAAAGAAAGAAAAGAGTATGAGGATAAAGCGAGAGTAAGACAAGAGGAAGAATTAAAAAGAAAAGAGGAAGAGTTAAAAAGAAAAGAGGATGATATTAAGAGGAAAGAAGCAAAGGAACTATTGTCTAGGGCAGTAATGATACAACATCCTTGCATAAACCTCAAGATCAAGATTCCAAAGGGAGTGATTCCATCTTTACACTCTACCTTATCTTCCATTAATTCTTTTGTCTTGGTTCTTTCCAAATTTGTTTTTCCACCTTCATTCATTATTTCAAACTCCTCAAAGGATTTTTCAAAACCAAACTTTGACTTAGAGTTACCTTTTAGGTTTCAATTAAGTCAAAGTGAAAATCACAATTTTTGTGAAATGGGCCGACTCTCACATTTTTTCAAACTTAGTTCCCGTGGTGATGGTCCATTCAAAATAATCAAAAAGATCAATGATAATGCTTATTAAGTAGATCGTCTTGCTGAATATAGTGTGCATCCAACTTTTAACATTACTAACTTAATTCCTTTTACAGGTACTATGGATGATGAGGATGACCACTAAGATTTGAGGGCAAATCCTCTTCAAAGGGGAGGGGATGATGTGACCCCACAAAGCCCAATTGCACCTTCAAGCCCAAGCCCAAGCCCATTAAAAGGCCCAATAACAAGAAGTGTGATTAAGAAGATTCAAATAGGCCTCCCAATAGATGGACAAAAATCTAATGGGCTTGTCATATTATTTTCATGGGCCAAAGAAATCAACAAGACTTGAAGAAGTGCATCAAAGCCTAGTAGACTAGATTTTAAATTGGGCCAATATTTGGGCTTTGCTTTCAATAATGGTGTAAGACATAAAAATAGGTGTTACATGTACAAATGCGCTCGGCCCACTAAGAGTCTCCCTTAGGCCGTGACTTCCTCATGGATCATGCATCCCATGGAGCCAAGTCCACACTTCACCCATGTGCCTCCTTCATCCAAGGGCTAAGAGAGTGTCTTCTTTTCCAAGTCTTCATCCAAAGGCTAGGAAGATGTCTCCTTCTCCAGGCCACCATCCAAGGGTGATGATTAAAGCTTCTCCTCCAAGCTTGATCTAAAGGCCAAGAATTAGCCTAGCTTTTAGGCTCACATATAAAAGCCAAAAGTAGACATTTGTACATTTTACTCTTGAAATTTCTAATAGAATGTTTGTGTTGAGATCACTCTACTCTTCTATTATTTTGAGAGCACCTAAGCTAGAGGTTTAAAACATTTCCTCTAGCCACCTTCCACTAGTCTAGTTTCTAGTCTAGTTTTCCTTTCACCACTCCGAATTCCATTGCTACAAGAGCCTTAAACACTTGTCTCCATGCCATTTCCCGCTGCCTATGGAGTTCCTACCAGCCACTACACATTGGAGCTCCATCAGGTTCACCATGGTAATCTATTTGGAATCTGTTTCCATCATTCTTTTCAGCTCCTCAGATTTGTTCTCGAAACTGTGGTGCACGTAGCTTAAGTGTCGAGGTTTTCCGCTAACTCTTTCCAGGTAAGGGAAGTTAGGGTTCTTGCGTTTTTGTAACATGTTGATGTTTGGCTGCTGTTCTTGATATAAAATGTCATATTTATGTTTATACTTGTATGAGATTGAACTGGTGTTGGCATTGTATTGTTTCCATGGTGTTTTCCTGTCTTGTCCGTGCAAACAGTGGAGGAACCCGACATTCTCGCCCAAGCGGATGTGCCTCGCCTAGGCGAGATTGATAGCAACTCGCTCAGGGTTTCTGCTCGAGCTCTCGCTCAAGCGGAGAGCTTTCATTTTGAGTGAGTAGTCATCTCGCTTAGGCGAGAACAGCTCGCATAAGCGAGAATACCAGAGAGCCCGAGGTGTTTTGCTGCAGTTGTAGCTGAGGCGAGGGGTGGTCTCGCTCAGGCGAGGAGGCCTCGCCCAAGCGAGAACTTGCGAACCCTACTGTGTCTTCTGTTGGTAGTCTCGCCTAAGCGAGGACCTGCAGCTTAAGCGAAAGACCCCTTTCGCCTGAGCGAGGGTCCCTAGCTTGAGCAAGACTAGTGCGGGAATTTGTGTACCTCTTTCATGTTCTCTTTGGTGTTAGTTGTATGATTGGTTAGAGTACTTCATTTAATGTATGAAGTATGCGGATATGCATGAAATAGTTGATTTGTATGATTGGAAATTAATGTATTTGGCATGAGGTTGGTATGACATATGCTTGGATAGTTGGTTTTATATATATATTGGCACGAGATTGATATGCATGGGAACCCTATGATTGGTTGGTGAAACACAAACAAGGTATGGGTAGGACGTAATCCTATGACTCTCACAGTGGGAGCTCATGGTGGTGCATCGTCTAATGGACGTAATTCCATGGACCCTCCTAGTAAGAGTTCGCGGTGGTGCCTCAATGTAAGGACGTAATTCCACAAAGGCCACATGGTAGTGCCTCAAGGCCAGGATGTAATTCCATGAAGGCCTCATGGTGGTGCCTCATGTAAGGATGTAATTCCACGAAGGCCTCGTGGTGATGCCTCATTGCTAAGACATAATTCCACGGTCTTGTGGTGGTGCCTCAGTTTACGCATCCGGATAGTCGAGTCTTGGGGTCTTAAATGGTTTGGTATTCCATGTGTGGACGTCTATTATTTATGCCTGACTTTGAAATTGCATGTTGACTGTTATGATATAAGATATTCTTTCACTAGCTTACCCTTTTGCTTGTTTGTTTGTTTGTGTGTAGTCTTTCTCCTTAGTGATGATCATCAACTTTATTGATGTGAGCAGATGTAAGAACCCCTGGCAGTGGTAATGATAACGGAAGTGTCACAACTTGATGGTTATGGACGAATATCGGGCTCATTGTGGAGCCCACGACAGATGGAGTTTGATTAGATTAAAATCCTCTTATTTTGGACAAGACTTTATGCTTCTTTTAAACTAGCGTATTTCGTTTAGGCCGTGTGTGGCCTCTTTCCTTTTGGCATGGATATGCATGGTGTGCAATATACCTCCATAGCCAAAACTCTGTACTCTCTGAATACTTTATATATGCGACATTTTATTTAATGGGATTTACCTATTTAATTGGGACGTTACAATACATCCACTTTGTTTTTTTTAACAATGGAAATAGATGTGTTATAATCTAATTTAAAATAATTGAAGTACAATTAGGTTAAAAAATTATTGACTAGCCTAACAATGAACAAATTAAATATAATATTTTTAAAACTAATTTGTACGCTTAACCAGCTCTATAGTAATTTTTTTTAAATAATTAATCAGTCATAAGTAATTGAATCATTCTACATTAAAATATTTAAAATTAATTCTCTATTATATAATATATCAAAGTATATGTTTTGGAATAATAATATTTTACTACACATTTTTAAACAATATTCCAATTGAAATATTGATGCCCTTTAAGACGATCTTGGTATCTATCTATCCACTCTTTGACTATGCAGGATGATGTATAGCCTTATCAAACTTCAAACTTTACTACAATAACTAACAAAAGACAATAACAAACCTGGAAAAAATCTCTCTTTGAATATTATTATGAAATGTTCTATTTTATTAGTTTTATACTACTAAAATAAGATGTTATACCTATAATATTTTTATGTACAAAAATTATATTTAAAATAAAACATTCAACAAATAGTTTTTAATTTTTAATGTTTTACTGCAAATTGTTATTCAGAATAAAAATTTATATAATTAACCTATACATAAATAAATTCGCAGGTAATTATAATATTTCTTACAAATAAATTTACATAAGAAAGTTTACATGTATTTTCTGCAGAAAAGTTTTCAATGTAAAATCTCTAAATATTTTATGCTAAATAAAATCTCTAAATATTTTATGTTGAATAAAATCTTTAAATATTTTATGCTAAATACCTTTCATATGAAAAATCAAATGACTTTTATGTAAAAAAGTATTTTTGATAAAAGAATATGTTAATAATTAGGAATTTTGCCATTGTTGTCATGTTAACATATTCCACCACACGAAGTTTTCCTTTTTTTTTTCAATCTCCTCTAGTGTTAGTTTCGCAATGTCGAAGTTGATGTGAGGAATCTTCTCTTTTCTTCTCAGACCTCTTGATTATTACATTTTCTACTTTTTTTTTATATTTTCAATAAAATTATATAGTAAGATTTTGATTTTGATTTTATTTTTATATTTTTATTATTTAGGAAACTTTTTTTTTTCTATGACACAAGATTTCAAGTAGAAAAATTTAAAATTTTATTAATTTAATTAAAAAAAATTATTTCATAGTTAGTATTTTTTTCTTTTTTTTTATATTTTTTTCATATAATTCTATCACAACATTTTTATTTAACTCTATTACTTTTATTTTTTTAAAAATCGTTATATTTTCCTGTAGCATAATACTTCAAAAGCTTTAAAATTTTACTAAATTAAATTAATAAGATATTTTTTTCATTTCCTAATTCAAAATATTTCTCTATTTTTTAATTTTCTCCTTTTTTTCAACATAATTATGTTGTTATAATATTTATTTTATGTAATTCTATTTTTTTTAATGTTTTAGAAGACGCTATTTCACTCCAACACAAAATTTGAATTAAAAAATTTAAATATTATCAAATTAAATAAATAAGATAACATTTCCATTAGATTTTTATTTAATACTATTATTTTATCTTTTAAAACAATAATTTACTAATATTTTATTTATTTAATTAAACAAGTTTTGAATTTTATCAAACTAAATATAAAAATATATTTTTCTTCATTTTTCAATTTAAAATATTCAGAAAAATATTTTGGTATTTTTAATTTTTTTATCATTTTTTCAATGTAATTCAATTATTATATATTTTAATGTATTTTTTTAGGAAACTTTATTTCATTAATTTTTTCTTATCTTGTTTTTATAGCACAAGGTTTCAAAGGATCGATCGATCACCACTAGACCAAAAGCTATAGTCTTTAGTTAGGGCGCAACTCTTTATACTTAAGAGTGTAACAATCTATGTGTCACGATTTAAGTATGACCCGGCCAACTTAGCCTCTTCTACTTTAGCCAATAATTGGTGTTGTATCTTTCCAGTGAACCTCCTTCTTTTAAGATCCTAACAAGTGGTATCAGAGGCAGCTTATGGTGACCAATTGATGGAGCTCCAACGTGTGGTGGAAGGTAGAAACTCCATAGGCAGCAGAAATGGAATGGAGACAAGTGTTTAAGGCTCTTGTAGCAATAAAGGAGAACTAGACTAAAAGCTAGGCTAGTGCAAGGTGGTTAGAAGAAATATTGTAAACCTCTAGCTTAGGTGCTCTCAAAATAATAGAAGAGTGAACATAAGCATTCTATTAGAAATTTCAAGAGTAAACTCTACAAAATGCAATAGGACTCTCTTTTATAGAAGAGAAGGTCACTAATGCACATGCACATGAAATGTGTTTTGAAATGAAATGCAAGTCTTGGAGAAGAAGTCTCTCTCGTGGCCCTTGGATGCACATGATGGCTTGGATGTGTGATAAGTGGCATGACACTCCTTTTCAAGCTAGAATCTGCACCTCCCTTGTGGTGAATGTAGTGTCTCGGCCAAGGCTCCTTATTAGGCTTGGATTAGCCCAATTTAAAATCCAATGACAAGTTTGTTTAGCATACTATTTATGAATGCAAGGCCTAAACAATGGACTCAATTTAAAAGGCTATTCTAATTCTCAATCATGCAATCTCTTCATATCTTCACATCTTCTTTGGCCCATGAAAAGTGTAATTGAAGTCCATGAAAAGTGTGGCCATTTTGAGAAAAGCCCATTTGGATCTTCTTTAAAATACTCCTTGTTATGGCCTCTTAGTGGACTTTGGGCTTAAGATGCATTTGACCATGAGAACTGGGCCTAGGCATTGGCCCAAGCTATAAGCCTTGGGGTTGATGCATCACCGACTCAAACGAAATAACGGTATGGAAAGGGGTACTCATGGTTGGGGATACTTCCGCTGGAGGGGAGTGAAGGGGAAATACAACACCAATGATACTTGAGTCCAACCACATAAGGAATTAACACTACCCTCAACCCAAAATCTTAAGGTAATGGGTTTATGGGTCTTCACCCTTATATAGTGCTCTACTATCTCATTTCTACCCAATGTGAGACTTACATGTTGGTTTATGAAAACATCAAAATAATAAATCCTCTATATAATTAAACAATTCTCAAACCCTCAAAAGCGTACCTTATTATTGGGAACTGTAGATGGAAAAGATGGTACCTGGTCTTCCAACTATAGAGCACTTGAAGGTTCCCTCTAGATTTTCTCTCCTAATAGGGAGGGAGAGAAATGAGCAAGAATAATACGTAATGTGCTCGTAGATGGGGACCATAACCATTTATGTAACTTCTGTTAGTTACTTACTTAATTTCAATATTCCTAATTTGGCCTCTCCATCAAATTAGAATATTGTTGGCATCTACACATTTAATATATCATGACATGTATATGCTCTTAGCCATAGATTTAATTAATTAGATCACTTAAAGTTTCGATCATAGACAAATTTTAATTTTATATCCAAATTTAAAGACTAAAAATATATTTAATCCAAAAATTATGACATTAATGCATTTTCTTATATATTTCTCATCCAAAGAGATATCATCGTGTTTCCAAGTAGAATCTACTTCAAATTGCGAATAATATTGATACCATGTAAAAATAAATTACTTAGGTGATATTTAGCATCGAGATTTCACTATAAAAAATCTTTTCCCACCAAATAAATAATTTATGGGGTTCATAACATTCTCTTGTTATGTTTAAGAACAGATAGTACATTACTGAAATCTTCTTAAAGTAGAAAAGGACTATCATCAACCGGTGTCAATAAAGAGAAGACGTTGTATACATAGGACGAGAACATCACAAATTCTAGAGATTTTGATAAGCTACTCCATATCATGGTTAGGATTTAATGTTCTCACATATAATAAAGCAGTCTTTTTTAGTTCTTTTTGTATTTAATTTCTAACAAATACTGATATCTGAAGCAATGAAGAAGAAAACCCTTTTATTTTGTATATTTAAAGTACGTGGAATTAACATGGGACTCAAGTTGCAGGTGAAATTCAATATATTCTTATGGAACAAAGAAATGATCGAACAAACACCATATCACCTGAAAATCACCACTTACAATTAAAGTATCCATATAGTGGAATATTTCGGTCACCACTTATTACACCACACACACACACACATATATATATATATATATATATATATATATATATATATATATATATATATATATATATATATATATATATAATTAAACATGTTGATGACCATATGAAGAAAACATGGATCAAACTGAACGCAAGAACGTGTGAAAGAGGTTCTCGAATTTTTCCAATTTCTTGGGAGGAAGAGCCACTATAATGTTGATCCCATCATCACCACCTGCGACAAAGGGAGGAAACAACAGAATAATTTCCTTCCGTTGATGCACCACAGGGCAACAATATTTGGGCTTCCCCCACGGATACTCCACCTTTTCAAACCCTAATCTTTGCCACGAAGAAATCAAAACATCCCCACGTGGAAACCCATCACACAGCTCTCCATGGTCTATAACAGACCTCGCATACTCATCATTCATTCTCTCTGCACCCTCCTTCACCATCTCCACTAACCTTGAAAACTCACCCTTCTCCAACTCCTCGTATTTCGCCGTGGCAAACGCCGTTAACACAGCATTTCCTGCAAAGCCTTCTGGCAACGGAGGGTTCAATTTGGAGCGTATGTCCACGGGGAATAGTACGGTCGATGATCCCGTTGGGTCATACGGTGCTGATAAGGCCTTGCACCGCCATATATGGGCGGTGATAGCGTTAAACCCGGTGTTGCTGTCGTTGGTGCTTCCCTTTGCTTTCTCCTTAAGGCTCACAATGTCTTCGGGGGTTAGTTTGAAAACCCTAAAGTCCAATTTTTCTTTGGAAGCATCAAAGACGTTGGACTCGGTACCTTTGGAAGCATCAAAGACGTTGGACTCAGGACCTTTGGAAACATCTAAGACGTTGGACTTAGTACCTTTGGAAGCATCAAAGACGTTGGACTCAGGACCTTTGGAAACATCAAAGACGTTGGACCCAGTACCTTTGGAAGCATCAAAGACGTTGGACTCAGTACCTTTGGAATCATCAAAGACGTTGGACCCAGTACCTTTGGAAACATCAAAGACGTTGGACCCAGTACCTTTGGAAGCATCAAAGACGTTGGACTTAGTACCTTTGGAAGCATCAAAGACATTGGACTCGGTACCTTTGGAAGCATCAAAGACGTTGGACTCAAGACCTTTGGAAACATCAAAGACATTGGACTTAGGACCTTTGGAAGCATCAAAGACATTGGACTCAGTGGATGCTATGGGTGAGTAATCGAGCTCGGCCAACTCGGGGTGCGCAAAGGTTACACGTGGCGGGGATCGTGCAGCCAGGAGGTGCCTGTCGTGGCAGGGCATCACAGGCATGGGCTTATTAGCAGCCAGTGCAGCAAGGTTGTCCAAGAAGGTTTTGAAGCTAAGTCCGTCAAAGGCTGCGTGGCTTGTTGTGAAGCCCATTGCGAAGCCACCACAGTCAAAGGATGTTAGCTGTAAAGTTAATGTAACGTAATGAATTCATTAATTACATTTTTAACGTTGTACTCATGCTTGAAATGTAATGCTTAATGATGATGTGAAACGTAAATTTGCAAAAATGGAAACAATTTTACCTGCACAGCGAGTGGAAGATCCTTATCCTTACTCTTGTGAACCAATTTTGCAAAAGCTGGATTGGGATAAGCCAAGTCTCCAAGCTCACTTAACTTGTGCTTACATGAAGCCACCACAAACGCAGCACCTTTTGCGTTGCAATCTATCTCTAATCTTTTGGTTTCAGCATTCTGTCTCAACCTTCCGGCTAAGAAGGAATAGTGAACAAGAACATCCTCCAGGGCCTTCTTCAACTTCTCAGCCACCTTTTGGAGTGAAAAAGCTTTGTTTGCTGCGAAGAAGTGAAGCGTCTCCACGTCAAAGTTTACTACCTTGTCGATGTTTGATAGGAACAAGCACTTCTTCTCCGTTTGTTTGGATGGAAAAATGGTTGAAGTTTCGTGGATTGTCACCTTCAGATCTGAGAGAGGTGATGCAGATTTTTGGCCAGAGGTTCCCATGTTTGAAAAACTGAACCAAAGTGTGTAATTAATGTTGTTATGCAGTGAGTATGTGTGTTGTGGTTTTGGCCTTCACCTTATATATACACAAACACGTAGTGGGCATCATCTTTGCGGAAGCATGCAACGTGCACACCATGCACATCTACCATAACGCGCTTTTATGAGCATTGAACTCACCGCAGGTTCAGATTTTACACAATGTCAAGGGATAATTATGGCAGAAAATCAATAGATTCTGTGCATTTGGTAGTTGGTACGTAGAAAGGAGAAAGGTAGAAGCCGAAAAAATGGACAATTAGTTTCAAAAGCAAATCAAATAGAATAACAATGAAAGTTATATATTAAATTGGGATAAAGTAAAATAAAATTAAATATATTTTTTAAATATTTATTTTAGAATATTATTACTACTGTTTATTTTTTTATTAATATTATATTATCATGATTATGAAAGTCTCATAATATTATGAGAAGAGATTTTAGTGGAAAATCATTATTATATTATGTTCTATTTGAAAAAATTGTCCATTTCTTTTATCCGGTGAACCATAATTATGAGTCTCATTCTTTTTTTTTTTAGTATTTGCTTACACTTTTTCCCATTTTTAGTTACAAAGAAACTATATGAAGAAGTATGTGTTCATCAATAACTAGAATGACGGGATGATAAAAGTTCAGTTTATGTGTAAAAGATAAAGAGTCACTTTGATGAAAATTAAAATTATAGCATTTGAAATTAAATTTGCATATATATTAAATTTTCACTAAAGACATTCGTTTTAGGACTATATATTTGATATAAACTCTCATATTTAATTTTTTTCCTAAAACTAAACAAAAATATATAAAATATTAATTATTTTTAACTAATTTAATTTTCTAAAAATATATGAAAACATTTTATTTGATCTCTGAACATACCTTATTCTTACATACTTTTATTAATCAAAAACCAAAGTTACGTAATTATATGTAAAATTATTTGTAAGAATTGATATTTTTAATTTATTTTTTATTTTTTGGAATATTAATTAACGAAGTTTTATATTTTATATAATTCACGTTATATATCCACAACATAAGATAGCCTCGTAACTCAAACCATTATAGTGTAAACTATAATATTGTTGAGAAGTAAATATTTAATTAAAATTTTATTATACATGAATTATTTTTAAATTATTAAGTATTGCATATAAGATGACTATGTAGTCATACGTATATTTTAAATAATTTATTTTCTAAGATTGTTATATTAAAATGGTTTATAAACAATAAACAATATGTTTAGATAAAATATTTTAAAATTTATTTATTAAAATAATAATAAGACGGGTTTTCAAAGTTCATTTATTAGAATTTTTTAAAATAATATGACTCGCCGATCACATATTTTTATAATTACTTTTTAAGATCATTGTATTTAAATAATTTTAAAAGTAATAAATAATAAATATATAATGATGTGTGTAGTCATACATACACTACAAGAATCACTGCAATTAGCTGCCATAAAAAAACTTCAACCAGAAATGAGACACTATTTGCGTCCCATTTTCATCCATGAAAGGACTCTCTTAGTTCGCTAATGAACACAATAATATTCCTTCTCACAACTACATCACTTGCAAAGTTAACATCTTATGCATGTTCTTGTTTGAAGATTTTTGTCGTCGTTCATTAGTCCAACCTTCCCTATTAAAAAACTAGGAGTCACTTGGAAAAAAAAAATACTCGTGCTAAGCTAGGAGTGGCTTAGAAAAATACTTTTGCCTCCTAAACAACCTTAGTTGGCCCCATTGAAGCCTTGTTTTCCCAAGCCCTTTTTGGCTCAACTAATTATTCTTTTGACAAGACAATATTGGCTTATACAAATGCAAATATTTGAGTGATCAATAGGTCACAATTTAGAGAGGTATTTAATGTGCTCCATGTAGCATTAATTTCTCATTTCTTCTTCATGCAACTTCTTTTATAGGTGATAATACTTATCCCTTGGACTACATGGCCTTATACTTCTTTGAGTGATAAAAGGACACATCGTACTGAGTAGATAAAGTTTATGAACATTTCAACTTTAATCCTAAGAGATATTTCAATGTGTCTTTGAATTTGGGCAAATCTCTTGATGATAAATGGTAAAGACATTATCCGCATCTTCAGACTTCATGTGTTCTCAACTTGAAGTCTTAGTTTGTACTTATCGTTTGTTTGATGTCCAATTAACTTATAATTGTAAAAGACAAATAGAATATTATTACTATTATTTATTTTATTATTACTATATTATTATTATTATTATGACAATCTCATAATATTATGATAAAGAGAAATGTTAATGAATACATAATTAATGTACTTCGTAAAATGTGCCTTATATACTACACTTCATGAGCCTTACCGGATTGGACTTTGGTCCAAGTCACTTAGTTACCTAATGATTAGATTAGTGTAATTAACCTTCAGCTTAACTATTTTGAGTGATAGTGATCTCGACTTGGTATAGGGATGTGGGTTGAGAACATGTCGTCATAGAGGACCAACATGTATTAGGTTAGGCTTTGAACTCCGCCAACTCCATAATGATATCCTGACCTTCTACAACATACTAGCCCCTTAGTCTTAACGTGTTATATATTGAATACTTGATAGGGAGGTCAAAGATACTCGAATGTCAACATTTAAAGCTTTTGCAAAGAAAATTTGTATTTCTTTGGCAGTATGGCCCTTTAGGTATCCCTAGCCTCAAGGAGCTTAAGCGATGAAGAGGTTTAATGTGTCTGTGAAGATGAAAGGTCTTGATTAATAGGACAAAAGGAGGTGGTTCACTACAAAAAAAAATTACATTTAACGGGGGTTATTTAGTGAAGGTTAATATAACCTAGCAATGGATTAACTTAACTGAGGTTTTTATAATCTTCGTTAAATTCCAAAGGTTTAGTGTTAAACCTCTATAAAATAGTGTAGGTTTTCAAAACCTCCGTTAAATTACAAAGGTTTAACTTTAAACCTCTACAAAATAGTATAGATTTTAAAACCTCCCTTAAATTACAAAGGTTTAATGTTAAACCTCTAAAAAGTAGTATAAATTTTTAAAATCTTTGCTAAATTACAAAGATTTAGTTTTAAATCTCTAGAAAATATTCTAGATTTCTTTCAAACTCCCACTAAAAAAAATAAAAGATTATCTATAGATAATTACATACGGATTATAATCCATATATAAATTAAACTTTACATACTGATTTTACATACAGATTTATATACAGATTTATATTTATAAGTAAACTCGCATTACATACGAATCTTTTTCGTATATAATAATAAACTAATAATTATCGACCTTTTTATATGTAAAATCCGTATGTAAACGTATGAAAGATTTTAAAATAAATAAAATATTAAAATATTGAATTTTAATGTTGTGTTATTCTCTATTTGTCTTTTATTTTTATTCCACCTAATTGTTAAAAACATTCCACCTAATTTTTCTTCTCTTAACCTCAACGCGAAATCAAAAATTTCACCCAAATCGCAGCTCACCCTACTCTCTGCACCTCATCACACTTCACGACACAATCGTTAATCACCTAGCAGTCATGGAGACGCCTAGAATGCCAGCGACGAGAATGGCGAGGCTGTGGAGGAAGGAGAGGAATCAGATGGTTTGAGACGCGTCCTGCTCGTCGAGGAATAGATCCTCAAGCACGCAAAAAGCACCGTGGAGGCAATCGACAACGACACGGAGCATGAGAGCAGACACGAGGATGGAGCCGATGTTGGTAAGGAACAAGACAAAGACGATGAGCCTAGAGAGGATAGCTAGGGTTTCAAAATCTAGAGAGGAACAATCTAAAGGTCGTGGCTGCACAGGATCTTGTGGCGATGACGAAGTTGCACCGTATAATCAAGAGCGAGTAGAGGTCGTTGTTTGTCAAGAGTCATCCACGCTTGTATATGACACCGTGAGTGCTTCTCAAAACTCGTAAATGTGTTTGCCTTTTCTGTGAGACCACTACATGGAACTATTTACAAGAGGTGGATTGATTTCTGATTCTAGATTGCATTGGATAGTTTATTTCTTTTGATAGAGCATAGTAGCATTATTTGATCATGTAACAAACCCTGTTTAGCTGCAATAGGTGTAGAATTTATCAAATTGCTCACTTACTCCTTTCACTTTGGTGACATACTCACCAATCTTTAAGTATGATAAACCTGTTAGTGAGGTCCACTGGTTTCATGAATAACACACTGCCAATTGATTCAGTAAAAGAGGCATCATCCATTCAAAATTTAATACAAATGGATAGAGTTCCGACAACAGTACGTCTGAAAATATATTGTCAAATACTTACGTCTATTTCTCTGATATTTTTTTCTCTCCTCTTTTAGGGGAGTGGGTGTTCTCCAATATTATTTATAGAATTTGATACAAGTTGTTGGTTATTGAGTAAACTGGCCCAATACAACACAGAACTCTAGTAGCACTTTTTCTCCTAAACTCTCTATTCAAACTTTATTTTCATCTCTCGTAATTCACACCCATACAATGTGCTCTATATTACACAACTTTTCTCTTTCTTCTTGAACACCTGCATTATCTTATTTATGTGCAAAACTTGCAATTATTCTTCTTTTCAGGTTTGCGTTATTTATTATATGAGCAAAGTTTGCAATTCTCAAATAGTTTAAAAGCTTATAATATTAATTTATTCATAATATTAAGGTACCAGAGATATCTGCAGTACAGTTGAAAACAAATATAGAGACAATGGTGAAGTTCATGTACCTTGTTTCTCTACCACTTTATACATTTGAGCTTAAACTTATGAAACTCATCATAATATATTGAATAGCAATGTTTTCTTCTAGTACTAGGTGTGTGTTGAGCAACTTGACAGTGATTAATGTGTGTGAGAGAGAAGAAAACATAAATTCTTCACTATCTCATAATAAGAGTATAGAGAAACAAGAACCCAGTTGTAGTCACCTTCGGTTAAGAGCAAAGTAAGATGATAAACTTGGAATTCTCTTATCCCTCTAACAAATCCTTAAAATGCTTTAAGAAATCACTCCTATGTAACTTGGTACTGCACGTTTCTTGGCGAATACTCAACAATGATTAGTCATTGTCAAAATTGTAAAAACATTAAAAAATCAAATTTACATTTATCCCTCAAGGAAGGAAGCTAGAGAATACAAATAAGCACATTAAAGGCACACAATTTGGCATTAATCAAGTAGGAAGAGTTACTTAATTAAGAAAATGCAGCAAACATTTAGGGAGAAAAGGGGAAATGATGTCCCAAACCTTGTGAATTGCTCTTGTCTCAAGCCATTGAGCAATGGAGAATAAGATGATGATGACACCAGCCTCCCAAAAATCTTGTAAAGTAGCAGTACTACACACTGCAAGATATAAAAATGAAACATAAGAAACAGGACATGTTTACTAACAAGTGATGTTATTTTCTTCGGAAAGTAAACTACTATAGTAAAGCCTATTTTTGAGTGAGGAATCAATAAATTAGAATTCAAACCAAAGTACCTGCCAATAAAACCAGAATGTTGATATTAAGAGTCAGAGCCTTAATGGATGCAATGGCCCTAAATAGAACCTTAGGGAAGCCAATGACAACAGAAACAACTGCCAACAATTCCAAAGGGTGATATATATATATATATATATATATATATATATATATATATATATATATATATATATATATATATATATATATATATTTCAAGAAAGAAAGTGCTAGAAACAACCCACACACCATTGTAGTTAAATCTGGCCATTTCTGTTCATTATCAGTTTCTCCCTACAGTCTCAAACTAGCTTCAAGCCTTGCAGCATTTAGTGCATCAGCTGATGCAATCAAACAACAAAGATAAACGAATTCTCGGGTTTATTACTGGAAAATAAAGTAATGACTTTCTATAAGATTTTTTCCCTCATTTCAGATATTTAGGAACAGAAAATAGACTAAAAGAGGCATCATCCATTCAAAATTTAACACAAATGAAACCAATACTGATATAAGTGGATAGAAGACACAAACTCCCGGTGATCATTCAGACTGCCAATCCTTAGACTTACCTAAAGATGTTAGTGACAGAAAGGATATTGTGCAAGAACGAAAAGATATTTCTTCTTCTCCTAAAACAGAAGCTAGTGAGGTATGTGGTAGGATGGAATATGGTCTCTTGGTACTAAAAGGTAGTCTGAAACTCTGTTGCTGATATCATGCCTAATTTCAATTTTCAGGTGGTTGTTTCAATTCCTTGTGTTCTTGTGACCCCAAAGAGAAAATTAGCTGGTTATTTGGCAGTGATGAAAAATGTTTTACATTTCTCTACTCAATTTTTGGTAGAGGGTACTGATGGGTCATCTATTTTTAAAAACTTATACTAGTTACTCTATTATGGTAATCTAACTAAGCTAAACTAAATTGATAGATGCGTGAGTCTAAATTAAAAAAAAGAAGTGACTAGAGCCACAATATTGACATATTTAGAGACTAATAAGAGAAAAGGCCCTTGTAGTGCTGCTGATTCAAGATTCTCAACATAACTAACAGTTCTTGTTGATTGCTTTTGAATATTTGTGAAGGGAAATATGACCAGTCATCCAATCGACAGCATAGGTTCACAACTCAAATGAAAAATCTTTATGCTACAAACAATGGAACCACATCTGCTTTGGAATCCGATGGTATTCAAACCAAGATGGTATCTAAACACTCGAACTCTCGAGTAAAGGAGAAGGTAACTACATCTTAGATTTTTTTGTTACTCTCAAATCATGAATCTATGTAGATAGATTGATCATTTGGTGGATTGCATTTATAATACTTGTCTATTTGATGTTTTTTTCGTCAAATTGTGTATTCGTTTTTCATGGAGTCATTATGAAGATTTTAAAAATAAAGTAAAGACAATTAGTTTTTGTTTGCTTTTCTAATTTTTTAACTTGCCATTTCAATTTAAACTTTTTGTTAGAATTTATGTTTATTTTTAGTGATGAGTGAACTTGACAATAGAAGTATTTCATGCGCCCATCTCTATTGAATGTAACATACTAATCTTTCTGTGGTACACTCAGATGTTCACCATATTAATATTTATGTGGTACACTCATAGCTGTTCACCATATTAATCTTTCTGTGGTACACTCATAGATGTTCACCATCTAGCATTTTGTTTAGGAATCTGAAGAGTTCGAAAAAATGGACGAGGATAGCAAAATAATTGAAGAACTTCGTGATAGCAATAATTATTTAAGGGCTTAAATATCACATCTTGAGAGAACTCTAAAACAAGGAACTGCGAGTCAGGAGAAACTGAAGATGGAAAATAGCAATGAAATTCTCAAATCCAGGGAAACCATTGATGACCTGAACAAGAAGTTGGCTGACTGTATGAGCACAATAGATGCTAAGAATACAGAACTTTTAAATCTACAGACAACTCTTGGACAATATTATGCTGAAATTGAAGCTAAGATTAATTTTAATTTTAAGTTTTATAGGAGCAAGAGCTTGGTTGCAAAGTTAGTAGGGGAGAAGTTTGGATAGCAACACATAAACATGCTGATGGGGAATTTGTGAATGATGGAGCAAGAGAGATTGGAGTAAGTATAAGTTTTCTAAAGACAAATACTGAATCAAATTGAATGTTATCTTCATTGATAATATTTTGTATTATTTGTAGGAAAAAATTAAAGCATACGAGACAAATACATCTTCCCTTTCACAAGATATATCAATTGAAGATTCACTAGCTCATGTTCTAGGAAGTAAAGAACATTGTGGTCGTGTCCGAGGAAGTAAAGAACATTGATAATATTATGTTTCCTTTACCGTAGTTTTTTATTATTTTATAAAAATTAATTAAAATTAATATTGAAGTAGTAAAAAAATGGGTACGGATATGGGTACGAAATTATACCATTTACCTGGTAGGAATGGGGATGGGATAAAACTTTGATTTCTGTGTAGCATGCTGTATGGGAAAGTTCCACCAGCTTCCTTCTCACTCCTCTTTAAATTCTTATACTCAGTTATTACAACTTGTTTTTTGTGATTTGTGGGATCCCTCGCATATTAAATCTTCCATGGGGTATAACTATTATGTTTCATTTGTTGATGCATACAGCAGATACACTTGGATCTATTTTCTAAAGCACAAACCTAAAACCATCCATGTTTTCAAACAATTTAAAGTTTTGCTGAACTTCAATTGAATCACAAAATTAAAGAAATTCAAACAGATTGGGATGGTGAATTTAGACCTTTCACTCATTATCTCACATCCCTTGGTATTCATCACCGTCTTATATGTCCTCATACTCACCATCAAAATGGTGTACTCGAACGCAAACATCGTCACATTGTGGAAATGGGTCTTACATTTCTATCCCAAGCTTCTCTTCCTTTGTCTTTTTGGGACCATGCTTTCCACACTGTCGTTTATATCATCAATTGCCTTCCCTCATCTGTTGCTCCTCATCATGTCCCATATTTCACTTTGTTTTACAAAGAAATTGATTATCATTTCTTCAAAATTTTTGGTTGTGCTTATTTTCCACACACACGTCCTTATCATACAAAAAAATTACAGTTTAGGTCCATAACCTGTACCTTTTTAGGATATTCCCCTTATCACAAAGGGTACAAATGTCTCAATACTAATGGCAAAATTTTTATATCTAATGATGTTGTTTTTGATGAACATACTTTTCCCTTTGCCACTCAAGTTCAGCCGCCTTTGTTAAACCCTTCATCCTCTCGGGTTCTTCCTCTTGGCATCATTCCTTCTGTGATTGTCACTCCCACTTAGCATGCTACTCTTGAAACACCTCTTATTTTGTCTCCTACTGTGTCTTCCTCTTCCCAAGCCCACTCATTAGACCCACATGTTGTTCCTCCTTTTCCTATGTGTACTTCTTCTCCTGAGTCTCACTCATTGCCTCCTATTTTGCCTTTACCATCTCAACCCACTCATCCTATGCAAACCCGTTCAAAATCTGGCATTGTTAAACCTCGTAGGTTTCCCACCTTACTTATCACTGTTACAGAACCTTCCACTATTAAGCAAGCTTTGTCTTCTCCTCCTTGGCATGAGGCTATGCAATGTGAATATGATGCGTTAATGGCCAATCAGACTTGGTCCCTTACTGCTCTTCCTTCTGGCCGCACTGTTATTGGTTGCAAATGGGTGTTTCACATCAAAGAAAACCCAAATGGTTCTATCCAAAAGTATAAAGCCTGTCTTGTTGCTAAAGGGTTTCATCAAAGGTTAGGGTGTGACTATTCTGAAACTTTCTCTCTAGTTGTTAAGCCAGTTACAGTTCGGTTGATTCTTACACTTGCTCTCACAAATTGTTGGTCTGTGCAACAAATTGATATCAATAATACCTTTCTAAATGGCATTTTACAGTAATATGTTTACATGACTCAACCTCCTGGTTTTGAGTCTTCTGATTCCTCTCTTGTTTGCAAACTTCATCGTTCCATCTATGGCTTAAAACAAGCCCCACACACTTGGTATGACAAACTTACCTCTACCTTGGTCAGTTTTGGATTTGTTCACAACAAGTGTGATCCCTCTCTGTTAATTCTCACTACTGCTTATGACTGTGTTTATGTGCTTATCTATGTTGGCGACATAATTTTCACTGGGTCTTCTGTTGTGCTACTGCAATCTATAATATCCAAACTGCATGTTGTTTTTTCTCTTAAACAACTTGGTGATCTTGAGTATTTTTTGGGTATTGAGGTAAAACATCTTCCTGATGGATCTCTTCTTCTCTGTCAAACCAAATACATCCGTGATCTCCTTGTTAAAGCTGGCATGACAAAAGCTAAAGGCATTTCCACTCCTCTTCAAGGTGGCCTCAAACTTTCCAAGTATGGCTCTGACTACTTTGATGATCCTGCTCTCTAAAGATCCATTGTGGGTGCTTTGCAATATATCACTATAACCAGACTAGGGATGTCAAAAAAGTCCGTACCCGCGGGTATCCGCGGATAAAACCCGCAACAGGTAGGAAATGGATATTAAAAATGGATACCCACTACCCGCGGGTATGGGTATTTTTGATACCCGCATGTTAACGGGGCGGGTACGGGTATCATAGTATCCGTACCCGTGGATACCCGTACCCGCTAAACTTTACCTTATATATATATATATATA
>Ga0209589_1004946_pt1 | contig 22830 bp, 7 predicted proteins | sample CowpeawhiteBW_FD_187525 | JGI IMG/M metagenome (GOLD analysis project Ga0209589, IMG submission 187525) | Root nodule microbial communities of legume samples collected from California USA - Cow pea white BW (SPAdes) (version 2) | ecosystem: Host-associated > Plants > Roots > Nodule | place: USA...
AAAAAAAAAAAAAAAAAAATATATATATATATATATATATATATATATATATATATATATATATATATATACCTCACACAACTTCTTTGTAAATAATTATTTTATTCTAAAATCATATTTTAAAATTCGACTTATCTAATCCTACAACTTTTTAAAATTTATTTATTATAATAAATTCCAAAAATCATCAAACTAGTAAAACTTTTCTAAAAATATATTAGGTAATTTAGACATGAGCAATGATATATTGATAAATTCAGTCAAATATACAACTATAAATAACAATTTATTTATTTTATTAGCTATTAATTTATATTATAATATATTTATTAAATATTTATTTTAGGTTTGAAATCATTATTTTTATTTGTACATGCACGTGTAAATAAACTGTGTTCTCATCCCAAATAAAAAAAAGAAGAAAAGTTTAGACGATGAATTTGAAAAAGTGAATGCGACAAGTAACGCACTTTAAAGTGTGTAGCAATTGTCCCGTGAACATCAGCAGAAACAAATTTGGCTGAAATTACTCACACTATTTAATTTGAAGAAATATTAGAATATTTAAGTGTTAAAAAGGGAAAATTTTCTAATACGTTTCATTTTATTAAATGAAAATAACATTTTATTTTAAAAAATTTAATAAGGAGGGCTTAAAAAAATGTCACTTTAAATGAAACAAATAAATCAAAATGATAATAACTAATTTTCTTATTTATCACAAATAATATTTTATTTTTAAGTTCAGAGAAGTATTTAAAGAATTGAATTTTTAATTATAAAATAAATCATGCTTCCTTATATCAAAAATTAAGTTTGTAAGTTGCTAATTTGACCATTTGCTCTAGCCATCAAGCATTGGTCTTAATTTCTAATTAAGGGACGTAAGACATGATGTAGCCAAAACTTCTAGAAGTCACTTTTGAAATTCTGGGCAACTTAAATCACTACATAGACATTTCCATCTCAATAGGAATCACAACATATATGTTGATTTTTTTTAGTATAAAATTATTACAAAGTAGAATATATTTTAATTTGAATCAAAATAATTTTTTTCAGGACAAACACATGGAAGAAATTTTTTTAATTATTTTTATGTTCCAAATCTATTTATTTATATTTAAAAATAAACACTTTATTTGTAGAAAACCCATATATATATAATTTAGCACAACTCTCGGGACCATTTTTCTCATTACAATATGTTAATATATAACGTACGTATTAAATAAATAAATTTATTTAAAATACCGTAAAAATAAAAATATGGATATGCTTATAGTCTTTATAGCCTTTATGTTTAAGAAAAATATTGGAATCAAAATCAATAAAAGTATAATGATATGGTACATCCCCTTTAATATGAATTCTATATAATTTACAAACCGAGAAAGAAAGCTTAGAGTGAACTTCAAATAATTAAGGAAAATACAAGTACTAGCGAGAAGTATTAGAAAAAGCTGAAAATTGACTCGAAAAATACAATTCTTATTGATAAATATTGACTCAAAAATATATTTTGAAAAGTATCATACAAAATCGAGAAATAGTAATCTTGTCGATTGAAAATATTAAGATCATCTTAATCATTAATTACTTCTCTTTCTCTCTCTATTGTTACTTTCACCTGTATCTATATTGTTATTATCTTCTTTATTCAAGGAGCACTCACATGTATTTTCTAATTCATTTTTCTTATCTATTTTTATAAATTTATTCATATCTCCTTTTTGAGATGCAATTAATGTCTCAATTCTTTTTCTTTTTTGAATTTATGAATAGCCTAATTCAAATTTTCTAGTTGATATATCTATATATTTTTATATGAAATAATAATATATAAAATACTATTAAAGATATGTATATAAAACGAATGAATTAAAACAATAAAATCTGATTTTCGTTGTCAAAGAAATAAACTTGATAGTAGACTTGTACTATCTTAAAGTCTCAAACCTCTTTATCCTTCGTAATCCTCAACTCTTTCACAAATCTACAGAGTTTTAAGATTAATCATTAATAAAAATAATTCAAAAAAATTATTGTTTTTCGATAATAAGTGGACAAGATATATGAAAAAAAAAATTCTTAGAAACTCGTAAATCAAAAAGTACGGAAAAACAATATTGGGCAGAAGAAACAAATTTCTAATTCTAATACAAATCCAAAACAAAATAAAAATAACAACACAAATAGAAAGAAAAAACATACAAACAAAAAATGAGGATGAAAATATTGGTATATACGGACAACATGATATTCATGATGAGGAGATTGAAGTAATGTAATACGTTAAAACCCTCACAAAATGACTCTTAGAAGAAAAGAAAGTAAGGAGAAACAAGAGAAGTTATAGAGAGATAAAAGAAGAAAATAGAAATAGAATATAAATTGATTATAAGAGAACAAAGATATCGCTATTCATACATCTTCTTGTAAACAAAATTATAATTTACTAAAAAATGTTTTAATTCACTAATTATCATTTTTAATACCAATAAAAATTATCAGACAATAAGAAATTTAATTAAATTTTATTTTCAAACATAAACTTATAATTAATTTAATAGAGTATATTAGTAAAAAAATATTTTTTGGGACCTTTTCTTTCTTAAACATAATTTTATAATTAATTTAATATAAATATATTAGTACTAAATAAATTTTTTGAGGCATTTTTTCTTAAACACAATTTTATAATTAATTTAATACAGAAATATCAGTAGTGAAAAAAAATTTGAAACTTTATTTTGATAGAAACTTAAAACGAGTGTTTTACTCACTTTACCTTGAGCCGGTCTTTCATGTAGTTCGGTTTCACATAAATAACTTAAGCAATGATTTTGGTAGTCAATAGATTCGTTATTCTACTTATATAGTCATGACCTATTCATTTGCCATGGCTATGTTTTTCTTTATTTTTGTAATTTGTATTGCCTTTATTGTTCTCAGTTTCAACCTACTATTCATTAGACCTTTCTTACATGTCTGATTCTAGTTTTGATGATTATCCTGTTTTGTATGATTTTGGTGTGAAATCTTTGCATCTTTTTGTCCAGGTTATATTTCTTGTGTAAAAGGATTAGAACACATAAATATTATTATTATTATTATTATTTATTTATTATAAAAAAAGCAACCATATAACATTTATATTCACAGTAGTGTAACACCATGTAAATAACACAAGTAAAATATATAAAACATTAAATATCAGGACATGAAAGAAAATTTTGAGACAACCACATGACTGCATTTTAAGAAACTACGGATGTTATCGATTTTAATTTAAGTAAAGTTTTATTTTATTTATTTTTTAAATTGTGCTTGTAACACCTGTCAAGAGTTGTTTTTTTCCCTTTGTTTTGCTTTATGTATAGATGTATATTATAAATATTTTATCACAACTTTATATTTCAATAATGGTTAATATAGTAAATTTTTTCAAGTTTAGCTTTTGTTAATTGTGACATTTTGAGAAAACAGAAATGAAGTTTTTGACAATTTTTAAAGAATTATTGTGATTTTTTTTTCAAAAAGGAATATGTATGAAAAAAAAAGAGAAAAAAAAAATAGTATAAATGAAGAATATGACTCAAATATCACCAATATAAAATCAAATTTAATTGTAATAAAATTATCATCTAAATATTTGTTATTTTTAAGATTTTTATTTCAATTAAAATAGTATTTAAGAGCTCAATCTAATATCTGTTCGTATGCTTTATAAGTTAGCAAAACTGTTATTCTAATCAATTACTTGCATTAATATTAATGATTTTTATTTTATAAATTTCACTTAACAAGTTGATTTTGAAATAAATGCATTATAAAATATGTTATTAACATTTATTGTAACGTCCCATTTAATTATTAAACGAAATTAAAGGAAACGTCACGCAAACGATAGTGCAGTAGCGTAGTCTTGGGGTCTTTAACCCAACCCCTACAACCTGGGCACACCACGTTGCCAACGGAAACTAGATTCAAGTTTAACAAAGAGTGTAGAGAAGAAATGCATAAAGCGATACATGGGCCATAGCCCTAAAGAAAACATGAAGAAAATAACTCTAGTCCAGATGGCTAAGCAGCGGAATCATCATTCCCTTGTTGGCCACGAGAACCTCGCCGATCTGCTCCCATCAATCAAATTGATGATCATCGCAAGAAAGAACAACCACATACAATACAACCATACAACAAAACGAGTAAGCTAGAGCCAATAACATATTCATCATACAGTCAATTATATTGTCACCATCCCATATCCATACAACAACCAAGCATGTCATGACTCTTCATTCAATACATTACGACTCGACTCGACTCATCCGGATACGTATAACCTGGTCGAATTCAGTGGATGCTTGCACTTGTGGTGGATACCTCTGCTCACCCCCGAGCTATGTGTTACAAGTGTTACAATGAATCAAATTTTCCTCACCACAAGGTTAGCCCTTAATGAATTTCGGGCCTCCTGCTACTCTCACCACAGGAGTCAGTCCGCTCTAGGTGAGACTAACTGACTCCTCAGAGTGTCAGGATACAACCTTACCTTAAATCCTTACCTAGCTATACAGATGGGGCACCACCATGAACACCCACTAACAGGGGCCATGGAATTACGTCCCGACCACTGAAGCGCGACCCTTAAAGTCTCACCTAGAGACCCCAAGGATTTATGCACTCACACAGACCAAATACTATCATACAATCACAATATTCACCATGCAAAGATACCCTAATTATATCAACCTTTAAAGCCGTTACCTTTCACATTTCCAGATCCAACCCATTTCGACTCATCATAATCCATCCATGTACATAGAATCCAACTCATCTCATTATCGTGCCACTTTAACAACACCACTCACTTAGTTCACATGCCATCTTTCATACCAAACCCATCATTTATAATTCATGAATCATGTTACGTGTACCCCATACTCCATTATATACATATCACTCATCATACATTCATACCCAACCAAAACAGATCATCCAGAAATAAACAAACATCCAATCACAGCACTGTCTCGCCCAGCACCTCGCTCAGGCGAGACAGTCTCACTCAGGCGAGTCCCCCCTTCCGCCTAGGCGAGGGCATAAAACAGGAACAGGGACAACGCGGGATCTCGCTTAGGCGAGACCCCTCTCGCCTGGGCGAGTTGTCTGCTCGCTCAAAATTAAAGAGTTGGCCGCCTGGGCGACCTTGGGCGAAAAAGGCTTGGGCGAGCCTCCGCTAGACTCGCTTGGGCGAGATTACCAGGTCTCGCCCTGGATTCACCTGCAGCAGATACAATTTTCCAAACCCTTTAATCATACAAGATATCCCACGCACCACAAATAACGATTTATCCATACAAACATCCAGTAGGCTCAAACAGATCAAAGGCAACCCAAAAATAGATTAAGGACAACTCAAACTCGAAACCCTAACTTCCCGTACCTGGAGGAAGGGTTAACGGAAGCCTTGGCGGCACGATAGCTAGCACTGTTGTCCTGGAAACGGCTAAAGAGCTGGAAAACAGCGGAGAAACAGAACCAAGGGGAATTAATACGAAGTCGAAGTCCTAACTGGAATAATGCCAAGGAAAAAATATACAAGCTAGAAGGGGCACTTACGCGGAATAGGAACTGAGTTTGAGCTAGCTCGAAGTGGACCTTAGGGCAAACCCTAGCAGAGCGTTCTGTGAGGGGGAAGGGAGAGTGACGGCTGTTGAATCTTCTGCAAGAGTGCAAAGTGAGGGTTAAGGCAACCTGAAAGGGTTTTATCAATTGGGCCAGCCCTAGGTCCAAACACAAGAGGGTAGCCCTTAACTTTAGGGCAGAAATGACCCGCCAAACTTTGATGGGCCTTACATTTAGAGTATGGAATTCTTCATAAACACTTTTAAGTTAAAAAAAATATTTAAATCTAACATTTTCATAAGCTAATTGATTAATAAAAACAGGTTAACCATACAAATTTAGAAAAAAAAAAGATATTTTTTATACAAATTACATGTTTAAATACTTTTTAAAGGTGTTTGCTAATAGATCCAAAGTAAAATAAACAGAAGACATTTAGGTTCTAGAACTAACATTGTCAAAGCCCGCTCTGACCAACTGCAGTCAAACATTGGTCTAAGGGGCTGCCTCGTTGCTCTTATTTTCTAATTTCTCCTTCGCAAATCTATCTTTTCCTTTATTTTCTTCAACACGAGTATACTTGAGTATTAAAAATTAAATTAAAATAATCACCATACACCAGATATAAATCAAATTTGAAACTATTACTCAAAAGAAAAGTATTCACCAAATCTTCCAGAACTGAAACTGAAACTCGAATTAAATAAACCAACCACAACTCGGTCAATAATGAATTAAACTACCCTACCATCAGTACGTATTCGAGGTAGTTTACATTTGAAATAAATGATTATTACTTTCTTTCTTATAATCAGAAAAATAATTTATATACAAGAATAAAACTAAATAAACCATTTCTAAAATATTGTTCTGTTATCTATAGTATTTGTCTCTTTATATACCTACTTTTTCTTTATTTAGAATTCTAGAGAATATCATACACATACCATTACGCTAACATTAATCGATTTTGTATTATTTAATCGATAATAAAATAATGATTAATGACATTTGTAGGCATCCAAGCCGAACCAAATAATTGGAGGGAATCTTTCAAAGTCAAACAAAGCACTCCTCTTTATTTTCGTTATTCAATATTGACATTATAATGCATGTTGGTTCTTGCAAGTAATAAACTACGTGTTAATCCAAATTTTTTTGCAATTTTTTTTATAATAACAATAACTTTTAACCCTAAATTTCTTGTCGTCGACGAAAAACCACCAGGGTGCGACGACGTTTCCTATAGTGGCTTCTTCCGTGTACTTACCATCCCGCGGGAACCATTCACACGACTCAGAACTTTTCAACGAATCATTGTCAAACAATTTCGGTTGGCGAATACTTCAAGGTTCACAACTACCATCACCTTATATATATATTCATGTATCTGACAAACGTATTCCAAATCTTAAGATTGTTCTTATTTTTTTTTCATTGAAACAACAACACACGATGAACACTCTCCAACAACGTTGCTGTTTCAACTTTCTTCTAACAACGTTCGTAGTAGTTTTTCTCAGCACAACACTTTCACCAGTCTCGGCTCGTTTATTCCCCAACGTGTCCTCAATCCCAGAGTGGAACTCCTCCCACGTGCCCCCAGCCGGCGCGTGGAACGCGTATCTCAACTTCACCGGATGCAGTCGGGGGAAAGCCTACGACGGCCTTTCTAATCTCAAAAACTACTTCCATTACTTCGGCTACATACCCACCGCGCCGCCGTCCAACTTCACCGACGACTTCGATGATGAGCTCGAAGAAGCCATCAAGACCTACCAGAAGAATTTCAACCTCAACATCACCGGCGAGCTGGACGACGCTACGATGCAGCAAATCGTGCGCCCAAGGTGTGGCGTGGCCGATGTCATCAACGGCACCACAACAATGAACTCCGGTAAGTCGAACACCAGTTCCACTCCGAATTTCCACACAGTGGCGCACTACTCGTTCTTCGATGGCATGCCACGGTGGCCGGAGGGTACAGAAGAACTCACCTACGCGTTTGACCCTGACAACGGCCTTGGCGACACTGTGAAGGGCGTTTTCAGTAACGCGTTTAAGAGATGGGCAGAGGTTACCACAATCTCGTTCAGAGAAGCGTCGTCGTATGCGGTTGCGGATATCAAGATAGGGTTTTACAGTGGGGATCACGGGGATGGTGAACCGTTCGACGGAGTGTTGGGGACGTTGGCGCACGCTTTCTCGCCGACGAACGGGATGTTCCACCTCGACCAGGCGGAGGACTGGGTGGCCACCGGCGACGTCACCAAGGCCTCCGTGTCGAACGCCGTGGACTTGGAATCCGTGGCGGTGCACGAGATAGGCCATTTGCTCGGCCTCGGACATTCCTCCATCGAAGAAGCCATCATGTACCCTACGATTTCGGCGAGAACGAGAAAGGTCGACCTCGCCCAAGATGATGTTGAAGGGATTCAAGTTCTCTACGGTTCCAATCCTAACTACACCTTCACACCCTCTACCTCTTCGCGCGAGAACGAATCCAGCGACGGTGTTCGCCACGTGAGGACCACGTGCGGCGTGCTTTTCTCCTCTCTCTTGATCTTCCTAGGATTTGTATCGCTCCTGTGATTTTTCTCATGTTAGTTTTGTACAGAGGAGTGCGTTTGTTACACGCACGGACATACATACGGATACTTGTATAGGGTTTCGTTGTCGTCCGAGTACGTACGGTATACTTTGTACCATGATTCATTAGCATTCTTCATTCTTTTTTTCTTTTGTGATAGTTTAATAAAGAATGATGATACACAGAGAGCGTTAATGAATCTTTTTTTGATTCCAAATATGTTTTCGGATTCTACGAGTTAATGAATCTAACATGCGGCGTTGCATTCTATCTTCAATATGTGTCTTCTCTGCATTGATTTGAGTGTTTGGATTTTCCACTTAATCTCTTTCTGTTGTTTATTAAATTTACCTTTTATTTGTTGTACTCTTCTCTATGTGGAAAATATTCTTTCTACACTAAGAAAATAGTTTTTTTTTTTAAATAAAGAAAACTTTGTTCAAAGTATATCATTCTTTCGCAATAGAAAAATATTATTTGCTAAAAGCTGACGCAAAAAATGAAATATCTAGGCTAATAAGAAAATTAGGTTAATATTTCGTCCAAAAAATAGAAGCAATGCAAACATTAATGTCCGCTACAATTATGGATGTCGTAGTTAATTACGTCACTATGATGAAGTTAATTTAATATTTGTTAAATGGGGTCGATTTAATGAGTGTTAGGTATATAAAATTTAAATATTTATAATATGTAAGGATAGTCAAATGACAGTAAATGTAAAATTTATAATATTTATAAAATGTTGTGTGAATTTAATCAAACGTTTGAAAGATATTGTTTAGTTGCAGTTAAATTAATTTCTTATTCATTAAAAAAAAGTTATTGTAGTATTAGTGTTCTAGTTTATTTTGCAGAAATGAATTAATACAATAAAACTAGAATTAAAAAGGTAAAAAATAGAAAAAAAAGTACAAAAAAAAATACATAATAATATAATATTTATACCATTTCTAATTAAAAACCAAGTACCTAAAAATCCAATGAGTCCCGAATATGGAGATTGTTTCAGTTTGACAACATTTTATTAAAAATTCAACAGTTAAAAATCCAAGTCAAATGTCCATATTTTTATAATTTGACAACATTTTGGAGTAACTAATTAGAAGCTCCACTTAAATATTACAAAAGTAAATAAAGTGTTAAGTGATAAATATGTTTTGAATTTTACACACACACTCTAACATCCCATTTATTTAATAAAGTTAAATAAAAGATATGTCACACGATATAATATAAGAAGCAAGGATAAAAGAGTATAACGTCATTCCTACAGATATTCCAATTGCTTAGAGGACGAATAAAAGAGATACACCACGATGCCAGGTACAAGGTAAAGCAAAAAAGTGAAATGACTTAAACAAATTCTCGGAGAAAACAATACATGGGCCTTGGCCCTAAATGAAGAGCCCAATGGCAGAAGTCAACCCAAAGGCTAAGCAGCGGAACCATCACCTCCCTGTTGACCACGGGTGTTCCTCGCATCTGCTCACATCAACAAGTTGATGATCATCGCAAAAGAGAGTACCACACAGCAGGACACACAACAAAAACAAAAGGGTAAGCTAGAGCCAAAAGTGGTTTTGTCATGCAAATAGATATACTTCCACAGTCAATTATACACACGTCATCCAATCATGTTACGACTCCTCAAATCAATACACTAAGACTCGACTCGACTCATCCGAATACATATAATCTGGTCGGATTCAGCGGATTCTCGCACTTCTGGTGGATACCTCTGCTCACCCCCGAGCTATGTGTTACATGTGTTACAAATGTTGCAATGAATCAATTCCCTCACACACAATGTTAGCCCTTAATGAATTTCAGGCCTCCAGCTACTCCCACCACAGGAGTCAGTCCGCTCTAAGTGAGACTAACTGACTCCTTAGAGTGTCAGGATGCAATCCTTACCTTGAATCCTTACCAAATTATATAGATGGGGCACCACCATGGACACCCACTAACAGGGGCCATGAAATTACGTCCCGACCACTGAAGCACTACCATAGAGTTTCACCTAGCACTAGTGCAGAATTCCCATTTTACCTCGCCTTATATGCCTCGGTTGGCCAGGAACCGAAGCATATAATGGCGCGGTGGCATTTTTGCAATTACAGCCAAGTTTTAGGCCAAGGATTTACGTATTGACCACATACTATACATATTCAATCAATCATGAAATATTCACCACACATGTCAATATCATATCAATCTTTGTAATCATCCCTCATTCATATCTCATATTTAGTCAACCACAACTCATCCTTCCTAAAGCCATGAAAATAGAATCGTACATCATGCCAATACCATGCCAAGGAACATCATTCATTTTCCATGAATCCCTCCATATTTCATATCCACTCCATAACCAACTCATCATGTTAAATTTTTTGAACCAATCTCATACAAACATCATGCTCACATCATGCCAAAACTCATGAATCATAATTTCCATCTCATTCATACAGGGTCACTCAATTCATATAGTTCATACCCAAGATAAAGCATAACAAGCCAAACATACAATTAAGGCCCCAACAACATAAAAGGTACAGTTGCATAAAGAAATCCCGTGCCAGTCTCGCTCAAGCCACAAGGTCTCGCTTAGGCGAGACTGTCATTAGGGAACCCTGCGAGGCTCGCGGATTCTCGCTTAAGCGAGCCGCTACTCACCTGGGCGAGCATGTCCCTCGCCCAAAAGAAAGACTTCCTCGCCTGAGCTATGCCTACAGCACAAACCTCAAACCCCCACTCGTCCTCGCTTAGGCGAGCCTCTCTCGCCTGAGCGAGATGGTGTCTCGCTCAAACGAAAGCTCTCTGCCTGAGCGAGAGCTCGAGCGCGAGTCTGAGTCTGTCTCTACAAGTCTTGCCTGGGCGGGGCCTGGTCACCTGGGTGAGAGTGTCGGGTCTCGCCATTGTTCATCCTGCAAAAGCCATATTTCCACATCCAAACAATGATGCCAACCATACCATACATTCATAGCAACATATAAGCTCGAAAATCACGAATCACAAGCAAGATAACAACCATCACACCAAACAAGAGGGTTCTAGCTTCCCTTACCTGGACGAATGCTAGCGGAAGGTACAAGCACACATTAGAGGATTACTATAGATTCAAGAACTGATTTGCAAGCTGGAATACTGACACTAAAATAGAAAATGAGATTACTAAAAGAGCTCTAGTTGGAACTGCAACAACAGAGTTAGAAAAGAGGAATTATTAGTTGGGTATTGACTTACGTGTAATAAATGGAGTTCTCCTAGTTCAACGAAAAATGGGAGTCAAACCCTAGCAGAGCACTGTTGGAGGGAGAAGAGAGAGTGAGACTGTTGTTTTTCTGATAGGTGCAGAGAATGAGAGGAATAAGGCTAGTTTAGGAGTTTTGGGTACCCTATGGGGCAGCCCTTAGGCCCAAAAGTTAAGGCTCTGCCCTTTAACATAATACCAGAAAAGTAGGTCTTACACACACCACTTGAAGTAAAGCATAAAATAATGAATATCATCTCTATCATTTGCCTAGGACTTATCATCCATTTCAAATGTCATCACTTTAAACATGGATTTTAGGCTGCAAAACATACCATTGACAACAACAAAAACCAATACTAAACACATAACTTCAATTATCTCATTTGCACAAAGTGCAAAATATTTAAACAATTAATCATTTACAAAGTGCCCCTTGTTAACAATCACAAATTCATAGTATGCATTTTGAAAGAAACATTTCAATAAAAAAAATCAATAACAAACCTCAAATCAATCCGAGTAATTCAATGATATATATATATATATATATATATATATATATATATATATATATATATATATATATATATATATATATATATATATATATACACCATACTAAAGTATCTTCTATAATTACTGCTGCTGCCACGTTTGCTCCTCTGCTATCATCGCCTTTGCTGTGGAAGAAGACGAGAAGAGGAAGAACGAGGTAAGGAAAGAAAAAGAGAAAACGTAAAAAAAAAAAAAAAAAAAAAAAAAAAAAAAAAAAAAAAAAAAAAAAAAAAAAAAAAAAAAAAAAAAAAAAAAAACTCATTTCAAAAAGATTTTTTCAAAATACATTTTATAAATTCCAGAAAGTTTAATCTAAAAAATTGTTTCAGGCATTATATACATCCCGTAATGTTTGTTTTAAAAGTCCCATTATATAAAGTTTGTTCCGTAATGAATTTCATTCATTTCAAAAATTTTATTCTGGAAAATTTTTTCCAAAAATTTCATGAGGGGCTGTAAAAGTTTTCAAAATGATAATCCGGAAATCACTTTCACAAGCCATTTTCCAAATTTGGAGGGGTGTGCAAAGAAATTAAGGTGGGATCAGGAAGCAAAAATTGACTTGTGTACATCAGGAGAATATCTGGCTAACATGTATGTACAAACAATTTTGTACTTCCTGCACCTCCATCCGTAGTAAAGATAGAAAAGACCAAATTACCTATAGTTTTACCCCAATCTTCCTCCTTTCACCAGTACTTTGTCGCTGATTGCGGGTTTGCACAAGCCGCTGTCCGCCACCGTTGGAGTCAACATTGCCGCCGTGCATTGCCACTGCTGGAGTCAACATTGCCCCGCTATTGCACTGTTGTTGTCGTCGAAGAACAACTGTGTTTGTATTTTCTTTTTACATTCCAGAACGCATCTTCGGGGGAATTTCCCATATTAATTTGAACAGCACAATTATTAAGATTACTTTGTAAAATATGTTGAAAGTATGTCTTTTCATTCATATACTTATCATATACACTTGTTCTACAAAACTAAAAACTGGAGAACTTTAAAATTTTATTTTGACTTTTCATCTTCAACTCTAACTATCCATTACATTTGTACCAATTTTAGTAAAGATTAAATTAGAGATCAATTTCTAAACAGAAATCAATTTTTTGGTAACTAAAATTATAAGAATTAATGTTAGTAACCAATTTTAATATAAACTATTATTTAAGGATTTCTTTTAGTGTTAAAAGCTGCCCATTAAGTCTATAAAACACACAAATAAAATAAATAATAAATTAAAAACATGAAAGAAATTAAATGTTTGACCTGTGGCCGATTGATATGAAATTTCGTGTTGGTAATATTTAGAATTTATTGGTTAAAATGGATGAGAACAAATGACAAAGTCAACCATGATGTTTCCTGGTGATTTTGCACCCTATTTCCAGACAAATTTATTAAAAAAGAGAGGCTAAAATAAGGCACAAGAGTGCAAAACAAATACTTAAGCTGATGTACACAAGCATTGCAAACAAAGCACCATAATAATTAAAATGTCAATTCTTTGTATTTTAATTTTTTTTCAAACTACTCTTATGCTACACCTTCTCAAGCATAAAAAATATTTTTTAACATATCCATTGAGTATCCCACTTTTCTTCTGATAAACGTGTGACACTTGTACTAAGAAGTTACCAGCTAGTTTCGATGCAAAATATGCGCAATATTTTAACATCGAGTCAAAACAACATCATTCATATTTTACAAAGCACGTCTTTTTCAACTGCACAAGGTATGCGATTATCACCCATAACAGAGTTCTTATAAATTCTGGTTTCGCTCAAACCCTCTCTCAGACCAAGCCGACACAAACATGAGATTAAGAGCACTAAGAAGCTTTGTGTTCATTTTAACACTGTCTTCTCTATTTTTCGATGTATCTGTCTCAATATCTTTTCCACCAGCCCTTGGACAACAAATAGCAAGACAATTCCCGTTGTGGTTTAGATTCATCAAATCGAGTAAATTGTTTTCCTGGTTCTGGAACAAACTCAAGTCATTCCTCATCACCTTCAAGGACCTAAAGCTTGGAGATACATTCCAGGGTTTGTCTAATGTGAAACAGTATTTAGACCTCCTCGGCTACTTAAACTCCACTTCACATTCAAACTTCACCGACAACTTCACACTCGATCTCCAATCCGCAATAATCACGTTCCAGAAAAATTTCAATCTCAACGTCACTGGGAAGCTCGACCGAAACACCACCAAAGTCATATCAGAGCCACGATGCGGCGTTCCAGACATAGTCAACGGCACCACCACGATGAACTCGGGAGTATCCAACACGACGGCGTTTAATCCATGGTGGAAAGAGGGGAAGAGAGAACTGACCTACGCTTTTGACCCCGAGAACAACGTCAGTGACGGCGTCAGGTTTCTGTTCCGAGATGCCTTCGAGCGGTGGTCGAATGTGACGGCGTTGAAGTTCACGGAGACGGCGTTGTTGAATGGTTCGGACGTGAAGATAGCGTTTGTGGTGTTCGACGGAAGAGGTGGAGCGGTGGGGGTTGCGGACACGGACTATAGTGAGCATGTGGGGAGTGTGTATTTGGACTCGGAGGAGGAGTGGGTGGTGCGTGGTGAGAACGAAGATGGTGACGTGGACTTGGAATCTGTGGTGATGCACATGGTGGGTCACGTGCTAGGGTTAGGGCATTCCTCTGTGGAAGAGGCTGTTATGTACCCTATCGTGTTGGAGGAGAAGATTGATTTTGCGTTGGATGATTTGCGGAGGATTCACCAAATATATGGTGTGAACTCTAAATAAAACTGCTGCATATTAGGTTTTGTTCAGTTATGCGTGTAGAACTAAAAATTAAAGAAAAAGTAAGAGAGATAGAAGAATTATAAATACGAACACTTAATAGGTTTTGTGTATATTTTGTTGTTATTGTGAGGGATATGTAAGCTTAGAATTATATTGGGTTATATTTTATATGAAATTTTAAATAATTATTAGATTGTGTAAAACAGAAGAATAAATGTTATCTAAGACTTAAGAGGATATCTCGTCTAATTTTTTTTTTCTTGATAATGATATCATGATTCTTATTGTTTTTAAGTTCTTTTTCTTATTTTCTGATGCAGCTTAATGTAGGTCATTGACTATTATTTTTTTTTAAAGAATTAATCCAAACTAAGTTAAATCAGAGAATAAAAAATGGAAATTAAAGTTTAGTTTTTTTAAATGATTTTTGTAATGGAAAAAAGATACGGAGAAAGGTAACCGGTTAAAAGCATTTAGCTTTAGAGAACTTGCCGTTGTTGAATAATTTCCTTGTGGCATTCTTTTCTTATATATTATTGAAGGTGAGAGTGTTTGGAATTAACATTTGAAGGATCTAGCGCATTTGGAATGATGATCGTGGCAATGGTGTTTACCTTGGAGAAGAAGTTGGTTTGAGTGGAAAAAAACAATGGTAAATGTCCTCATAAGATATATATTTAAGTAGAGAAAGGGAGAATGAGTGGCAATGGAGGTATGATAAAACACAAGTTTATACTGTGAATTCAACTTACACAAAGCTTAAAAACAATAACTTTGTTCAAGATGAGTTTAGCTATAGTGGATTTTGGAAAATCAAAGCACTTCCTTCTGCTCAATTTTTTGTATGACAGTTATCATAAATAAAGTAGTCACACGAAATAATTTGGAAAGGAGGGGGAATAGAGGTTGGTAGCAGAATGTGTGTCTTATGCGGCACTAATGAGGAAACCATCAACCATATGTTCTTTAGTTGATGTGACTTCATACTTTGGAAGATGTGCGACTCTTGGGTAGGGAGATCATCAATATATCACATGAGTGCTCAAATTCATTTTAGTCAATTCAAATTCTTAGGTCTTCATATCAAATATAGTAACATGTGGGGTTGTATGTGGATGGCTATTATTTGGGTTATTTGGTTACATATAAATGGTGTTATATTTAAAAATGCAATAATAGACATGGAGAAAATTTTTATGTTGGCTCAAACGAAAGCATAGACTTCGATCACCAATAAGTATCCATAAGCAACATTCTCTTATTCTGATTGGTGTTTGAGTCAAATTACATGCCTCCTCTCGATCTAAAAGTTTCAATTTTAGGATGGTTTATCACCTTTTGGCTCATCATGATATAGTTTCTGTGATTGTTGTATGTTGGCACCAACTAGAGGTGGTATTATTTGTACACTCTAGTATTCATGTTCTTAGATTTCATTCACTGTTATTTGTAGTCTTGGTTTGGTTTACACCAACAGTATTGCGGAATTACCTCTTTGCATCATTCTGTTTTATGTTGGCTCAAACTAAAGCATAGGCTTGGATCACCAATAAGTATCGATCAGCAACATTCTCTTATTCTGATTGGTGTTTGAGTCCAATTACATGCCTCCTCTTGATCTAAAAGTTTCAAGTTTAGGGTGGTTTCTCACCTTTTGGCTCATCATGATATACCTTCTGTGATTGTTGTATGCTGGCACCGGCTAGAGATGGTATTATTTGTACACTTTAGTATTCACGTTTTTAGATTCCATTCACTGTTATTTGTAGTCTTGGTTTGGTTTACATTAAAAATCTTGTGAAATTAGCTCTTTGTATTGTCTTTATGTGTCTTCGTAGTTTCATCTTTTTACAGGATAAATGATACTACTAGAGAAGGACGTTTAAGCTTTGTATTCAAAGCATAATCATGAAGGATATGCTTCTTAGTTGGATGTATATATTGTTATAATCTTTGTTTCTATGCTTTTGTGATGATTATGAGATACTACTCTATATAAAGAATGATGAAGGAAAATCATAATATTTATTATTATTATTATTGTTTATGAGTTGAGGTAATTTTTTTATCTTCTATTAATATATTAATATATGTGTTCTTACTGATGAAAAAACGGAAGATCTTAAGCAATTAGTGGAGGAAGACTTAAATCCATATACACTTCTACAACTAAAGCATAATACTAAAACATACGTAGCAAGTTACAAAATTTTATATTCCATAGATTTTGACGGCGAATTTTTTTTTTTTTAACATCCCATAATTATAAATTTCCACCTTTGTAATAAAACGTTAATATGTTATGAATGAAGCTTGGTTTGACAAAATTGTAAGGATAAACGAATATGAATTTGTTTCACACTTTATACAAGACACACAAACTTAAGGTTTTGTATGATATTTTAACAAATTTCACATAGAAAAACAAACTAAAGTGTTTTAAATCTAATTTAAACCCATAAAACTAATTTGTCAAGTAAAATTTACATCTATTTATGCACATAGAAATCAATTTAATATTGATTTTTTCTTTGTATCTTTTATCCTTTTAATAATCCATAATATATATATATATATATATATATATATATATATATAATGAGAATTAAATACAATATTAATGGAATTTAAATTACTAATAATACTAAATATTACTTATTAAAAGTTAATGTGAAATATTTGAAGTATTGTATAATGCATCTTATAAAAAACTATGCATTAATTTATAAGTATAATTACTAATTTAGTCTCTTAATTATTTTATTTAATTTAATTTGGTCTTATATTATTGATTTTTAATTTACTATTCTATTCATTTAGAAAGATTCAATTTGATATTTTCGTTAAATTGAAATTAATATTGTGTCTGTAAAAAAATTATTTATCCTTGTTAATCACATAATGAATGTAATGCAAGAGATAAATGTAATTAGATTTTTTAGTTTTACTCTATTGGAAATCCTCCAAATATAAATTACTAAATTACTTTTTACAAATTAGTTGACATATTTATTATTTTTTCTATTACAAACTGTTTAGTTATGTTATTTCTATATTATAGTTCTTATTTACGTGGTAAACCCTCTGCACTGAGATTTTTATCTGGGTAATTCCTCACACGAATAAATGTTGCGTTCAAGCCCACCAATCCATGAATCTCTTGTTGGGCCTCTTCGTTGGCCTAAACCAACTTCAAAATTTTGTTTTTATCAATAATATCCAATAATATTACTGTTACACCTTGTTTTTCGTGGAATTCTTCGATATCCTACTTCACATTATCTGCACCAATGAACCTCTGCTTGGTCTATATATAGAAAAAATTGTAAGAGAATAATAGAAAAGTTAGCCTTTCACACAATATATTAAAGAAAATGTATGACAGAAAAAAAGTTAAAGTACTAAAATATTTCTTTTAGAAAATAAAGAATGGTAAAAACACGTTTAACTTAAAGAATACACCTACAAACTCCCTCCATTCGACTACAGTTCTAACCATCTACAAATATTTCAAATTGATTCATATTTTTATCTTCCGATCAAGCGATACATTTTTTTTTTTTCTAAATTGTACCTCGATGAGCCTGATTAATCACATTAATTAATTTATCTAATCATTTGCGTATTCGTTGAGTCAAAATTTTTTATTGAATTTTTTAATGCTATCTTTTACTAAGTACTAAAAATATACTGTAGATACTTTAAAAATATTTTTAATATATTTTGAAATTTTGAAATCAATAACAATCAAAATATTTTAAAGGTATAGTAAAAAGAACAGTACAAAAATCTCAACAAAAAATCCAAATTGGTCTTAATTAGTTTTGGTCGAGATGATCTCGGACTAGATAGCCATGATGCTTTTGGGGTATGTATAGTACATATGTACATAGCAAACCATCCAATTCAAAAATATTTTTATTTTAGAAAAATTATAATTTGAGAAGATAAAAGATAACTTCTTAATAATAGAAAAGAGTTATGATAGGTTAACAAAATTTTTTTTTGAGAAATTTTTGACAAGCTTTCTTATTCAAGTAAAAAAATATTATTTTATTATTTTATTTTAATTAAAAATTAAAAATTTAATCTTCTTTAATTCCATTTTTAAATCTTTCTTAAGTTTGTTAAAATTTTTGTTGTCAAAGAAGATAATTTTCCAATAGAAAAAAGACAATAATTAAGCGAATAGAAAAAGACTAATAGTGTATTTTCTTTTTTGAATTATAATTATATCATTTTTATTTCCATACATGCAATAACATACATCCACACCACTCAAACGAAAAACATCTTGGATTTGACTAACACATTCCTCAATCTTATTCCAAAGGAAACTACTTCCCACTAAGCTTATAAATCAACAACACACCAAACGTGCGAGTACGAGACTAACGAGGAGACTTAATAATACATAAGAAGCATGTAAACAAATCCCAGAGACAAAGTGATGACTGAAGGCACTCCCAAACACCTACCACCGCCAGAGCCAACGTTAGCATTCTGTTGCAGAAGGTTTTTCTTGTCGGCGTTCGAGAGTTCTACCTTTCGTTGTTGTGATGGCAAAATGTAAGGGTACATAACAGAGTCATTTACGAAAGAGTGGTCAAGTCCAAGTAAATGCCCTATCTCGTGCATCGCCACACTCTCCAAGTCCAGAACTTCATCCTCCCACGACAAGCTGTTATTTTCACTGGGCAGTGCCCAGAACATGTTCGCGTTCAGACGTATCTCCGCCGTCTTCACGTTAGACGGAGGTTCCTCCCTTATAAAGCTGTAGCCAAACACGTCGCCATCAAAGCTGACATTGAAAATGTAGAAACCAACCTTAATGTCTGCGTCATCGTAGTTTGTCATGGTGAGGTTCAAACGCCCTGTGGCATTCGCCCAGCGCGTGAATGCCTGTTCGAACACTTTGGTGGCATTGTCGGGGATTTCACTTTCGGGAAGAAAACCGTAGGTGAGGTTGTTCTTTTGGAACCAGTGATTACCGGCTTTGGGCCACGACAGGTTTTGGGTGAAGCCGTAGGTGAAATTGATGTCGGGGACATAACATCGTGGTAGAGAGATTAGTTGTAAAGTCTGGTTGTTTAGGTCGCCGGTAACTTGGAGATTGAAAGTTTGCTGGAAGGTGCTGATGGCTAATACTGTTTGCTGGTCCAAATAATCGTCGAATGGGTCAGAGTATTGAAGGTAGCCATAGTTGTAAAAGTATTCTTTGATTTGAGACAAGCCTTTGATTTGCTGTGGTGTTTGGTTTGGTTGTGGGGAAGAAAAGTTTTGTTTGAGCAAAATGTCCACGACGTCTACAATCCATTTTGAGGGATATTTTCCCCTGAGGAACGATTTGAATACGTTTTGGGACCCTTTAAGAAAACCAGCCTTCGCGGGAAGGGATTGGTCCAGAAGGAGAAGGAACAATAATAGGAATGCACAAAGGTTTGGCTTCATTTTGATAGATATCATCAATTCGTGGTGGATATGAGGGGAATTGAGGGAATAATATATAGAGGAAGGTGAGTATGAGGGTTTCGACTTCCACTTTATTTTCATGAGAGAATCCAAATTCTTTTTATTTTCATGTGTTTAATCGTATATTCTCATTTTTTTAAAATGATGTGGTTATATTTGTTAAAAGGATTAATATATTTTTTTTTTATTAAATTGATATTAACAAAGTTTAGAAAGTGAAAATATAAATTGTTTTGTAATATGACATTAAACTCTTTGATGGATCTTTCGAAGAGGATTAATAGAAAAATATAACAAGTCTAATTTATAGGGGATTGACATCAACTTCAACCCAAAATATTACAAATTTATCAGCCAATTAGTATTCCTATTTGTATTCCTTTTTCATTTTAATGAGTATCTGATCCTCATTAAGACTTTCAATACAAGTACTCGTTTGAACTAATCATTAAGACAAATTTTTGGATCGGATAACACTTATAAGTCTTTTGAGAAGGAGAATCGTTATAGAGATCCAACATTAATGTAACATGAACTCATAAGATATGATACCACCTCAACCCAAAACTTTAAAACAATATATTTTTCTTGTATTAAACTTTCTGATTTTTACTCAAAGTAAAATTTATGCTTAGGCATAAAAAAACTTTAAAAGATTGATATCGGTTTAAATGACCCAACCACATTAGATAATACTAAATAATCACCTTAAAACATTATTTATACCAATTTAATAGAAATAATCATATTGATTCTTTTTAACTAATATAAAAAACAAGTTGAACAAAAATATTGAATCATATCAAAGAATTATAACAAATATTGGATGAAATGTGATATTACTTTTTTTTATATGAAGAGTCAACGTTATGAGGTTGTTAAAATGTTTAGTACTAGTAACTTGGTGTCTGAAAAATAATTTTCTTAGTATAAAATAAGGTTTGTGCGAGTTTAGGACTCAGGAAATAGAAAGTCGAAACTACAGTCAGATTGAAATAGACGCGCAACATGGCATGTATATATATGATCTTATAAAATTCTGATAGTCTAAGAGATTTTAGGAAGATACCAATGAGAATGCTATTACGAAAGTCAATGGAAATTACAGTATAAATAATAAATGGCACTTGGTGGGAAAAATAATTATAGATATTACATTGTTGATATGATGTGCAATAAAACTTATAATGTTTAGGTATTTTAAAATAAAGGGTGTCAATACAGTACTTTGGATAGAAACTTCGTGCGACTCAATCAGAATATTACTTAACTAAGGATAAGTAAGCTTTAATTTAAACCAATCACAATGTAGTATATTTTTATTATCCTTAAACAGTTATAAACTATAATTAAAAAAATTTAAATATTTTTCCAAATAATCTTTTAAAATATATCAGAAGATAAAATATAAAAGATATACGAGGATAGTGATAATACTAAAAGTTGGCATAAATATAAATATTTTTTACGAAAAAATTGTTTTTGTTTAAATTTTATCTTTAAAATTTGAAATGGTTGATTTTGTTTCCTTTTGGAATGAATAATGTTTTAGTTGATCTTTATAAAATAAATTATCATAATTTTCAAAACTGTGATTAATCCTTAATTTCAAATATTTTTTAAACATAAACATTATTTATAATAAAAGTTTAAGCAATCTAAAAAGTATATCTTAATTCCATCACATACGTATAAGAAATTTTTTAAGAAATGAGTGAATTATCAATTTATAGTGTTTTCCTGCATCACTTAATAAATTCATCTTATTTCAATTTATGGTTTTTTATGTTTTTGTTCCCTGTAGAAATATATATTTTTCCTTTATGTGTTGAGCCTTATAATCAAGTTATGTTGAATGCACCAGTGCAGTAAGGGCTTTCTGTCCCGGTTATTTTCCACATTTTGCCTCGGGTTTGGAACCGAGGCATATTGGGACGAGGCCTAAAGGTACACCTTTTGGTCTCGGTTATCACCCGAAGCCATAGACCCAATTTTATGCCTCGGTTGTTTTAAAACCGATGCCATATACACAGTTTTCTGCCTCGGGTCAGTTAGGACCGAGGCCATAGGTGATAAATATTTTTTTTTTAATTCAAATTTTCGCAGGCCACCAATTTTCACCCCAGCTTCGTATGCATACTCACCCTCTCCGGCAACATCCCGTAAAACGCCGCCTGCGCGCCCTGTCTCATCGTCGCCGGCGCGTGCAGGCACTGCTCCGCAAGCAAAACCACCTCCGCGTACCTCGCCGCAAGCCCCGCTTCGCCCACTGTTGACGGCGGCGCCAGCCTCAAAACCCTATTGGTAACTCCGTTAAAGGAACCCATGATAATATTAATTAAAACCCAAACAACATTCAAGCAATGGGTCCAAGAATGGATAAAACAGAGAAAGGAGAAACGGGGTTGAACCTTGAAGGCACCAGCGACCAATGGCTGTTTAGGGCTCAGGTGCAGTCAACCCTCTTTGGTACGCCGTGAACGAGAGAAAGGATGCGAAACGTGCAGAGACTCTCGTCTTTGAGCTTGGTGCAGAGAGAGTTTGGCG
>Ga0209589_1004947_pt1 | contig 22826 bp, 16 predicted proteins | sample CowpeawhiteBW_FD_187525 | JGI IMG/M metagenome (GOLD analysis project Ga0209589, IMG submission 187525) | Root nodule microbial communities of legume samples collected from California USA - Cow pea white BW (SPAdes) (version 2) | ecosystem: Host-associated > Plants > Roots > Nodule | place: USA...
TGAAAGATAAATATAAAAAAAAAAAAAAAACGTAGTTTAAATGTAATTTAGAGATGACAAATTGTGGATACAATTTTATAGAGTTTGATAATGTCTTAAACAAGAAAAATATTAATCCAGTATTGATTGTAAAAATTTATGTCACCTCTTTTGTTGATTTACTTTACCTGTTATTGTTCTATCCTTGATAATTTACTTTAGAACAATTTACGTTTATGCAAAACCTTTATATTCATTCTCTTCACCTATTTGTTCTCCATTTTATCTTTTTTATCCATCTACCATTCAATCTTTAAAAATAAACTTATAAAAAATACGATTGTTGGAGAAAAATGTCGAATTATTGATTGAGATTTACGTTAAGAACTCAATAATTTTAAGATATTTGTGGTTTTAATTCATAATATAGGTGAATTGTTCATCAACTTTATCTTGTTGGTGGATTCATAAACACTCTTTAAATCGGTTTGTAAAACATAAGTTTGTTAACCCACTTCTAGTCAAGTTGATTTGGTTCATTGATTAACATTGAGAATAATACCAAAATTCGTGAGAAGCAAATTGATACGCCTGGTGAGACCACTTGTGTTGGAAAAATGTTATTCCTGGAAGAAAAGTGTTAAAGAGTGTATGAGATTAAGAAGTGGAAAAATAAGCATGTCTTATAACACATAAATTACAACAGCGTCCACAAAGAATGGGTTTGTGGTCCCTAATGTGGGGCAAACTGTTAGAGTTACTAGTAGTCAAATGGTTGGTCAAAATGTTTCTTTAATGCAAACCATGAGTAAGTTGCTTTAAACATACTAACAAATGTCTTTATCCTTTATGTCCCAACTATACCACGAACCAAGTACGAATATATGCAGTAGAGCCGCTTACTCTATGCTGAGAGGACCCTAAGAACACAGTAAGCGGCACCAACCTCACAAGGTCGCTTACTCTGTGCTAAGAGATCCCTTAGTATACAGTAAGTGTCACCAACGTCACAAGGCCGCTTACTCTGGGATGAGAGACCCCTCAGTACAAAGGAAGCAGCACCAACATAGTAAGACTGCTTACTCTGTGCTGAGAGACCCCTCGGTACACAGTAAGCGGAACCAATGCCAAAAGGACGCTTACTCTGTGCTGAGAGACCCTTCAGTACACAATAAGCAGCACCAATGCCAAAATAGCGCTTACTTTATGCTGAGAGACCCCTCAATACACAGTAAGCGGCACCAATGTCAAAGGACGCTTACTCTAGGCTAAGAGACCCCTCAGTACATAGTAAGCAACACCACTGCCAAAAGGCTGCTTACTCTGTGTTGAGAGACCCCTCAGTACATAGTAAGCGGCACCAATGCCAAAAGGCCGCTTACTCTATGCTAAGAGACCTCTCAGCACACAATAAGCGGACACCCATGGCCCTCTAAGCCGCTTACCCCTCAATGCGTAGTAAGAAGTGCCTGACCATGAAAATGGCTAAGCGACCAAAAAGTACCCAGCCATTCAAACCCACATGACCCCTTACTAGGTACCGCTTAGTCATAATACCCCATGGAGTATGCGGTATCTGACATTATTGACTCAAGCCGCCTACTAGCAACTATCAAGGGCTTTTCTCGTAATTTCACCTATTGTCACTTGATCTAGAAATAGTTAAAAGAGGTATTTTGGGGCTGAAAAGCCCACTTTAGGTAGGACCGACAAGTAAAAAAGGTATAAATAGCACATTGTTCTATGCATTGATTACACATTAAAATATTCCCTGAATCTTTGACATCACCAGTGCTAACTTAAGCATTGGAGTACCTTTTGCAGGCATCCCTACGCTGTCATCAGAGCTTCATCGAAGTAGGAAGACATCTAGCCGACTTGTGGAGTACAACTTGGTCCCCTAAGAAGAATTGGCGCCCACCATGGCGCTCGAAGTGTGTTTTTCAAGTCCACGACCTACTAGTTTTGGTGCAATGGTGTCCACGAGAAGTAGAGCAGCCGAAGTCCCCACCATACCCTTCACAGCCGAAATGGGGGACGCAGGTCCCTCATCTGACATATCATGCATCCTAGAGGCTCAAGCCAGAATGCAACAAGAATTTACAGAATATAAGAAGAGGAACGCGGACGAAATGGAGGCCTTGAGGGAAGAGAACTGCAGACTTAAGAGGAAAATTGAGGCGGACAAGGCAATGAGAGGACCCAGACCCAACCCATCCAGAGTAGAACTTCCCACCGCCACCAAAGAGGAGAGCAAGTACAAGCCCACAAGCCACACAACTGGTGGCAACTACAGCTCTTTTGCCTCTCGCAGAACTCGTAGACTCTCTTTCGTTGATGGAATCATAGAAACACCACTCCCTCACAATTGGAAGGCGTCCACTGTTTAATGCCTCCCTTTTGTATCTTGCCAATTCTTCACATAATGCAATTTTCTCACGTTCAGACAATGCCACCGTTTTCTTCTCTTTGCCTTTCAAAGCTAGCTCTTTGCTAGCTGCCTGAAGATCTTGTTGTACTCTGAAGTGATGGTTTCTTTCCTCTCTCTGCTTCTTTATTAATACATCACAAGTTCTGATCCTGGCTTCATTGTCATGTTTGAGATCTATATATTCATGGTGAGCTTTCTGAAGATCATTAACAAGCTTAACATTTTTCTACTTCATCTTTTCTATTTCTTCCTTAAGGGTTTTTACTTCCTCACTCTCCACATCTTGTTGCTCTGGTATGAAGGTAACTAGTTTGAATGGTAGCTTCACCACTTTAACCCTATCCATTACCCATTGTTGATCATTCCATTATGTAATTTAGCATAAAAACACGCCCATTCTTGTGCTCCTTTAGCTGTTGGCTTGTAATTTGGACTGACATGAGAAGTAAACCATTTATATAATACTGGCAAGCAACATGACAACTTTTTCTTCTTAGATTCATAACACATTCTAATTTCCATAAACATCAGCTAAAATTGTTGTGACTGGGTTTTCTGCATTGATCTTATATGCTATGAAAACATTGATGGCTGAGAGATCAACAAAGTTATCGATGCTTGGGAAAATCATGACGCCATAAAGAACGAGCGCCAGTACATCCATGAAGGTTTCCCCCATGTCTTTATCAGCCAATTGGCGTAGATGTCCCTCTAGAAACCCCTAAGGAATGCCTATGATGGTTCCCTTCATAATCATTTTGCCTTCCAACTCTGTAGGGTGTATCTTCAAGATTCCTGCTAGTGTTGAAACAGATCCATTTTGCATTGTATGCTTGTAAGGAATCTTGCCTTCTAATGGTAGATCTAGAATATCCCCAAATTCCTCTACTGTTGACATTAATTGAAAATCCTTGAAGGTGAAGCACCGGAGCGGCGAATCATATTATTGGACCAAAGTAGTAACAATTGGAACCTGAGTATCAATCTCTAGAAGTTTCAGTAAATTCCCATACTTCCTTCGAAAATTATTCCACTGGATAGTCTTCATCTTCCCCACCAACTCTCGAAGATAATTCAAGTTTCCTTCCTTTGCTCTAATTGACTACTTCTTTTTTAGTGACTCTGAACCAGAATGCTCTCCAACTCTAGATTCCCTATTAATTTCCATTTCTTCTCCAAGGAAATGACACAGCTTTATGATTTTCTACCTAGAATGAATACAATGAAAATGTACAAAAAAAGAAAGAAAAATTGCAGACTACATGATGTTATGAATAATTTACATAACTTATTACAACCCAAAGAAAAAACACAAAGAAAGAAATACAAATAAAAATAAAATAAAAATAAAATAAACAGAAAAGGAATTGTAGTATTACACATCTCCCTTTTGTGCCTTATAAGGTTTAAGCGTGTCATAGGATTAAGGTAGGTATATGTGTTCACCAGGATAGTGTCCTATTTCCTAAGGATAAAAGGTCACTAGAGCATCACAATAGTTGGTAAACAACACGATGTAAGAGTATCAAATGAAGCAAACAGACTCTAGTTGGGGTTCTCATAATGACTACTTGGGAACTACATCCATTATGACACTGCTACAAAAATGCAAACCTAAACCCCCACCTGCAAAAACATATTTTCTACCCTAAGGTTCAATATCCACAAATATGTCATACACCAACAAGAATATATAATATACATAAATCGAGAAGGGAAAAACAAAACATCTAAATTTAACACATCGCTTTCGCATATTCGATTAAATAGGCTTGACTCTCAAGGGTCCCTAGTGAAGTCGCCATTTGTCGCAACCTAAACCGCGACGGGACGACGAACTTAAAAGAAATTAATTTAGAAGTCGCCACCATAGTTTATTGAGGAAAACTATGGAAAACCATAGTTTATTGATTAAATGATTTAATTTTTGAAAGTTGTCCTTTGACATATTTGAAAAGGAGTGTCATGCAACGCGAGCGGCCGATTAGACACCAAACACATTTTTTATAGCTTATTTATTAAAAAATAAGATTGTCGTGTGATGTGAGCAGTCAATCAGACACCAAACACATTTTTATAACTTATTTATTGAATGTCGTGTGACGCGAGTGGTCAATTACACACCAAAATAAAATATAATAATTTTTGCATTTTTAAAGAAAGTGTCATACGATGTGAGCGGCCGATTAGACACCAAAACAATTTTTATATTTTTATTTTAAAAAGAAGTGCCATGTGAGCGGCCGATTAGACAAAAAAAAATAATATTAAAATTTTATTTATTCTTATTTTTATCATTTTTTTGAAAATTATTTTTATTTTTATTTCAATTTAAAATATTTTTATTATTTTTGAAAATGATGTGATTGAAATGTGAAATTTACTTAAAAAACGCGGAAATGTGGTAGATGAAGAGAAACACGGGGTGCATAAAGTAAACGCAGGGTGCATATAGGAAACGCGAGGTGCATTAAAGTAAAACGTGGGGAGCATTAAAGTAAGCGCATCTTAGCCTAAGAAGAAAATAAAGGAGTGGGATGTGTGCTTAGTGGAAACGCGGGTACATAAAGTAACATAAAACTTCATGTATGGGAGCTAGGATTATTACATTGGGGAGGGCATAAAGTAAAATAAATAAATAAAATCCAAATTAAAAGCTAGGAGTGCGCGAATGAATTATGGTGGTGCATGAAGAAAAAAACTAAATTTACTAACCATAATTAAAAACAGGGGTGGTGCGCGAATGAATTGTGGTGGTGCGTCAAGAAAAAAAACTAAATCTACTAACCATAATTAAAAACAGGGTGTAGTGCGTGAATGAATTCTGGTGGTGCGTGAAGAAAAAAAACTAAATCTGCACTAAAAATGCATAACACAAGTTTAAACAAGAAACCTAACCCTTACTTCATCTTCTTCCTTCCCGCGAAACACCATTGCCGCCCTAACTTGAGATCTTGACCGCCAGCAGCGACGCGACCAACAACAGCGTCGATTGCCATCGCGCCACCACCAATAGCGGCGACACCACCGTTCGTCTCCAAAATCCAAGATTGTTTCAACTATGACTCACCTTTCCCTTGTCGTGCACTGCGAACTACCTGTAATAAAGGATTCTAACACAAACCATGGTTGCCCCACGATTTCCAGAATAGCAGTGCGCACTGTCGAACCTCTATTTTTTTACAATGAATCAAACCCTTTCTATTTCCTTTCTATTTCAGATTATTGAAACCCGATTTTCTTTTATTTTCAATTTTCTAGTTTTAATTCACTGATTAACAATTTCAAGCAGCATCAGATGAAGCGATTTCACGATTCATACCATTTACCGCATATCAATAAGTAGAATGGGCAGAACATCGTATCAAAATTTTGAAGATTGAAGATTTTGCGTACCTTATTTAATGTCTCAGCTTTGTTTTTCTATCATTGTTCCCTCTGTTCTTGATTCTGAAAGTTGTTGTTTATATTCCTTGTTGCACTGTTGTTTATATCACTGCTCCATTCTTTTTTTCTTCCCTGTTGCTTGTTCTGTGAACCAAAGTAGAAGAAGTTTTAGCTTCTGTTTCTTAAAATGAAAAATATCCCCCCTAATGGAAAAAAAATGTCTCCACCCCCCAAATAAAACAAAACTGTATATATGAATGTTGGTTTCAATTTTTCTTCACCATCCCTCCACTTTGTGCCAACGAAGTCATGAATAGCAGTTGAAGTAGAAGTTGAGATAACAAAGAAACCGTTCCCTTTAATCCTGCAAACAACTTTATTTTCAATTTTAATTTTTAATTTTTTGAAATTATTAATTAATTAAAGGACAAAAATATATTAATTAATTAACAATTTATTATTTTTTTTATCTTTTTTATGTAACACTTATTTTTGAATATATATATATATATATATATATATATATATTTTTTTTTTTTTTTTTTTTTTTTTTTTTTTTTTTTTTTTTTTTTTTTTTTTTTTTTTTTTTTTTTTTTTTTTTTTTGTTATTGTTGCTTTTTTTATTTTTATATATTTTTATTTTTAAAACAACATTATTTGCCCGGACGAAATTGGGTGTTAACAACTGTACCTTCAGAGTCGATGGGGGCAAGTTCCTAGGATTCATGTTGACCCGACATGTCATCGAAGCCAACCCTGAAAATGCCAAGCTATCATTGACATGTGCATCACAAAGAATGTCAAAGAAGTGCAAAGGCTAGTTGGAAGGTTAACAACCATTGCTCGTTTCCTACCAAAGCTAGCAAACAAAACTAAACCCATGGTGAAGCTACTAAAGAAGTCTGCCAAGTTCGAATGGAACAAAACATGCCAGAACAACTTCGACCAACTTAAGTAGCTACTGGCTACACCACCAATCCTAAACAAACCCCACCTTGAACTACCCTTATTACTTTACATTGCATCATCTTCCAATGCCGTGAGCGCAACACTTGTACAAGAAGTAGACGACACTCAGCAACCAATATACTTCACTAGTCGCATACTCCATGACCTAGAAATAAGATACCAGATGCCAGAAAAAATAGCACTCGTAATAATTACAACAGGACAGCGCCTCCGGCATACTTTCAAACACACCCAATCACCGTCAAGACAAATTATCCTGTGCAAAAAATTCTCCAAAAACTAGACCTGGCAAGAAGACTTTCATACTGGTCTGTTGAACTCTCCGAGTTCACCATCCAATACAAGCCACATGGCCCCATAAAGGAACAATGCCTTGCAGACTTCACAAATGACCTACAGGACCAAGAGCCCTAGCACGAATGGTGGACCATGCATGTCGACGGATCGTCTAACCCTACAGGCGCCGGAGTTGGCATCATCCTCGAAGGCCTAGGGGGCGTACTCATTGAGCAATCACTATGTTTCACTTTTAAAACGTCAAATAACTAAGTTGAGTATGAGGCCATCGTTGTAGGGCTACAGGTAGCCATCGAGATGGATGTCAGACGCCGAATATGCAAAACCAATTCCAAACTCATTGTCGGGCACCTCACAGGAGAATACCAGGTCAAAGATGACCTCTTGTCACAATACTACCATCTAGTAACCAGCTTGGCAGAAAAGCTAACAGAGTTCAAAATTGAACACGTACCTAGAAGCGACAATGCATGAGTTGACGTCTTATCAAAGCTAGCATGCACGAAAAAGAAAGGACAATACAGATCTTTCCTACAATAGGTACGAACCACCCTATCAATCCAAATACAAGTAGAGTGCCTCCAAGTAACCACCGAGGGATCTTGGATAGACCCTTTCATCACAAAACTCGAAAAAGGGCAAATCCCCACAGACCAAGAAAAAGGATGGATGAAGAAGGCCACACTTATAGCGGGAGAGCTCTTCACAAGGGGCTTCAACAAGCCACTACTCAAGTGTATCACAAATGACAAAGCCTCATACATCATGAAAGAAATACATGACGGGACCTGTGGATACCACTCAAGACCAGAAACAATGGCGGCACAAATCCTGTGCGTCGGATATTTTTGGCCAACAAAGGAACATGATTGCACAAACATCATTAAGAAATGCCAACCTTGCTAAAAACACAACCCCTGCTCGCACCTACACTAGGAAGAACTTCATCACATATCATCACCTTGGCCTTTTTCCAAATGGGGAATGGACATTGTGGGACCTTTCGCGCCAGGAAAAGGACAAGTGAAGTTCCTCCTAGTCGCAATTGACTATTTCTCTAAATGGATTGAAGCTGAGCCACTTGTAACCATTAGAGCCAAACAGGTACAACATTTCATCTGGAAAAACATCATTTGTAGGTACGACATCCCACACACTATCATCATGGATAAAGGGGGACAGTTCATCAACAAAGCATTGGCAGAATTCTACCGCGACCTTCACATTCAGCTTATCACGAGCTTGATAGAACACCCACAAACCAATGGCCAAGCAGAAGCCGCAAACAAGGTCATACTAGGGCAATTAAAGAAGAGACTGGACGACGCAAAAGGGAAATGGCTAAAAGAACTAATAGAAATACTTTGGGCATACAGGTGCACCTTATAATCCTTAACCAAAGAAGCCCCCTACAGCCTGGTCTGCGGCATAGATGCAATGATACCAATAAAAATCGAGGAACCATCCATTAGATAGACGCAGTACGATCACGACTCAAACGAAGAATGTATGAACACGAACCTAGACCTACTCGTCAAAAGAAGAGAATGATCACACATCCAGGACATGGCGACCAAACTTCGAGCGGCAAGAAAGTATAACTCCATGCTCAACTCCCAATCTTTCCACAAAGGAGACCTAGTTTGGCGAATGGCAAGTAAGGCTAGGAAACATGACGGCAAATTCTCAGCCAACTAGGAAGGACCATTCCGCGTACTACAAGAGTTACGCAACGGCACATATCGGCTGGAGCGACTATTAGGAGAACCAGTTCCCAACACCTGGAATGTCTCACATTTGAAATTTTACTTTAGCTAAGTTGTATACTCACTAACAATTGTAATCCCAAGATGCACTCTTTCCTAATCTGCCATATTTTCCCTAAGGAGGGTTTTGGCCAAGCATGTTTTAACGAGGAATCTACCCCCTAATGAAATACAAGGATTACAAGTACATATCTTTAATTATTTGCATGCACTACCAGCCTCTAATCTAAGAGCCACTGGCCAGATCCTAAACTACCAGCCTCTAATCTAAGAGCCATTGGCCAAAGTCTCAAGAAACGAACTTCCTAGCCTTTAACCAAAGATTCGCTGGTCGAATATAGACAAAAACTTCCCAACCACTGCCCAAAGTGTCGGTGGCCGAAGTACGACATCATAATCACTTCCCAACCCACTACCCTAAGCGTCGCCGAAGGAACCCAACGAAAAAACTATAACCAACCACGACATAATTCGTCCAATGTAAAATGTTAAGAAGAACAACAACGACAAATTTCAGTATCCCCTCTTAAAACAAATTGCGCATAAAAGCAATACGGCCAAACCAAATTGAAAATAACGAGGAATGAAACGAAAGCCAATTTTCATTAAGTACCCAATGTCAAATATCCATCTTTACAAAGATACCAAAATACACAGTTCCCACCCAAAACCTATTAACAACAATAAAAAAGTCGGCATCCTCGCCCCAATTACAGAATTTTAACTAAGATCAAAAGAAAAACAAAGGTCGACGTCCTCGCCCCCAATAACAAGGAAAACAAAAGATCAACATCCTCACCCCCAGTTACAACAAAATGTAAAACAACAAATTTGGCGTCCTCGCCCCCAACACCCAAATAAGTTACTATTCGGCGCCCACGTCATTAGCATCCTCGACAACCTCCTCTGCATCATCCACTTCCTCCACCTCTTCCTCCTCATCCTCCGTTTCCAACACAACCCCATCAACATTCGTTGGTGGAGTTATCACCATTGTCCCCTCACTCCCCAATATCGTCGCCTCCTGCGTAGCTTTCAAACAACTAATCTTAAAAAATATCCAACATGTGATTGTCATACACATCGAAATTAACGTTGAAATGGTAGTCGGCCACAAATACCTCCTTGTATAAAAAATATGCCTGCCTTAGCGCCTTCTGGAAACCATTCATATGCTCAGAATAAATCGACTGTTGGAGACCATAAATCTCACTCGCCGTATCTTTTGCAATACGGATCTTGTCAAATTCTACCTTAACCTCTGCCTCTAATTTCTTCTTCTCATCAGCCCAAGCCTATTGATCACGGTCCCTCTGTCCTTTCAAAGCAACAATCTCTTCACTCAATTTTTTCTTGTCACCAGCAGCCACCTTTTCTTGTAACATGGTTGTTACCCACCGGCTCAACACGAGCCCTCGGGCCAAGTACTCGTTCATGTCTCACATGATCAATCCCGGATACACAACTTCCACCACCCTACCTCAACATCGCTAAGTTTGATCTCCACACCTTTCCTCACCTGCACTTTTGCCTTCTCAAAACCACCAAGATTAGGGTTACTAGACCCACTGGAACCAACACCCCCGGTCTTGGCAAGCGCCCTCAATCTCTTTCGGTCCTTCCCAATCCCTTTCATCTTCGATGGCGTTGACCTCTTAGCTACCGGGGGACGGTACGTGTCAACAGCTAGGCCTACCAAGTTTGGAGCCTAAGACTGCCCCTTAGCCTTCACTGCGTTCTCCATCTTTTCTCAAATCTTGGCAAACAAGTCAACCTCTCCACCAACTTTCTTCACATGATGCGCCATCACACTTGCTCAAAACAACTTTTCAGATTAGTTCAACACAAGAATAAGTAAAACACAAAGAACATACCACAAACATCTTTGCCCGGGTTATCCGTCAAATAACAGCATACAACCCACTTCCTAGAAATCTTTGTCGGTAACCTCTCCAACACGTCCCCATCCGCTTGCTATCAACATCCAACATCTCTTTAGACACTGCATCCAACTGGACAGGTGATTCCGTCTAGTAGAATGGAATCTTAGGAAACCCACCATCATCATAATACGATGATCGTCCACCCGCTAGCACCCTCACAAGAAAGAAGTCGTCCTTAAATTTCTTGAATGATTGCGTAAAACCATCCAACAAACTGATCTTGGGTCTGCCAACCAATGACAACCACGACATGGGATCCCTCGAACGTGTGACGTAAAAGTACAAGAAGCTCACAAAAGTCGGCTATAAGTACAAGGCCTTGCAGATCAACCTAAAAGCTTGTAAACTACCCAACTATTCAGATGAAGTTGAGTAAGTGCCACATAAAGCATGCGAAGGACCCCCATAGTAAACTCATCAAACAACAACCGCACATGAAGCTTCATAAACATTCATGCACACATATAAAAGAAGTCATCCTCCAATCCCTCACGGTTGTGAGACATGGTCTCGACGCTACTTACCCGCTCACTAGAAACCACACTCGGATCAGTCCCCCTTCCAAACAAATAAACACTCCTCAGTGAAGATCTCATGAGGCGACACCACTTATATTTCAAGAAACAAGTCCTAACACCCTCAACTACCTACTCGTACCTGTCCCTCTTTGGCCAAAGCGACTCAGCATGCTAACTAACCGGATCTTCGCGGACCTCCCTCTTCGTTTCAATATGCAAAGACTTAGATGAAATACTAAAAAAATCTAATCTAAGACCACCAAAACTAGCACCAGAATCACCGAAATTGGAAGCACTAGAAGAAGTCTACATACCTCAGTAATCGGCAAACAGCAAAGCAATAAAATCGCAACAAAGTCAATGAGAATTCCATAAGAGCTTCAGAAACGAAATTATGATTAAGTTCAAATGAGCGAAACCATATTTAAAGACTCTGCTTAAGACCCTTCAACTTCAGTTAAGAGTGTAAAAAGCCCAAGGCCCAGCTGCCAAAAATCGCTTCGAAAAATGCACCCTGACACCAAACAGTACAATCAATAGTCATGTCACTTCAATGCACCTGACATCCCATCAACTATCAGAAGCACGTACACGACAAACAAACCCCATAAAATTAATCACACCAGGAATGCACATAGCGGCCCAAAATGCACCACGAATTAAAAGGGCAACCAAAGACAACATCAACAGAGATAGCGGCCCAAACACACCAACAAAGACACATGGTGGCCAAAATACATGGTCAACAAACATAGCAGACAAAATTTCTAAAAGCAAAGGCAATAGGTTAAAATTGCAAACACAAAGAACAATCCTATAATGAGTCTATACATCACTACATTCCTTAAGACTAGGCGGCTGGTATACGTCATAAATGAAAATTGCTAAAACAACAAACAAACAATCCCATAGTGAGTCTATACGTCACTACGTTCCTCAAGACTGGGAGGCTGATGTCCCAACCATATCACGAACCAAGTACGAATACGCGCAGTAGAGACGCTTACTTTATGCTCAGAGGCCCCTGAGTACACAATAAGCGACACCAACCTCACAAGGCTGCTTCCACTTACTGTCATACCCACATGACCACTTACTGGGTACCGCATACTCAGAATACCCCATGGAGTATATGGTATCTGTCATTATTGACTTAAGCCGCCTACCAGCAACTATCGAGGGCTTTTCTTGTAATTTCACCCATTGTCACTAGATCCAGAAATAGTTAAAAGAGGTATTTTGGACCCAAAAGCCCACTCCAGGTAGAACCCACAGGTAAAAAAGGTATAAATGGCACATTGTTCTATGCATTGATTACGCATTAAAATATTCTCTGAATCATCAGTGCTAACTTAAGCATCAGAGTGTCTTTTGCAGGCACCCTTGCGCCGTCATTGGAGCTTCATCAGCGTATGAAGACATCCAGCCGACAACCAAACACTAAAGCAATTCAGTAGACTTGTGGAGTACAACTTGGTCGCCTAAGAACACTTTCTAACCAATTATGTGATTTTATTAACAAGAATCCTACAAAAGTCAATTTCATTGCAATAACTACTCCCTTTACGGCTCTTTACACTCACAATACTTAAAATTTTAAAGTCTGGTTTTGCTCTCATGTTTGAAAAAGGACAAAATATCATATCATCATACCAAATTATCTTTCACTCAAAGCATATCACAATATTTCAATTAGTATGCACAATCAAGATGTAAAACAGTCAATGCTCATGTCTATTTCATTTTAGTTAATCATTACATCAATTCGCAATGCACGTTGAGAACATGATTAGCTCAGATGAAGCTTCAGATAATGGCAGACACACAAACAAAATACAATGTAGAACCAAACGACAATAATTAAAATTCCTCAAAGCAACAATACAAAAGAAGAAAACACCCTGCTTTAAGTCCATGAACTTTAACCACCATCCTACTGCTCTTGTGATCCAATTTCTTGTTTATCACCATCACCACTATCTCGGTCTTCCGACTCAAAGCTATCAAATATTGGAGGATATGTAACTCTTGCCAACGAATGTTGGCTTAAAACATCTCCTGGGTCATGGGCTTCCGAGGCGGTTGCAAGAATTAGCCATGGCCTTTAATGATGTTCACCTGCCCCATCCTGAGGGCTTCTTCTCTAGTAGTTTGCAATTCCATGGCAACCTTGAATGTTTTCTCAATGAGATAGGGTGAAGCGAATCATGAGGATGGCGTTGGTGCCCTCTAAAATGATCTCGTGGAATGCCGAGAAGTTCCTTCATAAGGCACTAGAAGGTTAGGTGCAACCCTTGGCGGTTGCCCTTCTCTCGAAAAACAATGGGTCCTACTGTAGGTCTTGGTGATGTCAGCTTGTGGATGTTGTAGCTAATGGGGTTATAGTCAAGCCCCCTTGCCTTACACAAAGTAGTCAATAGGGCATGAAACCTCAAATTGCCCCTTGTATTGGAGGTTATGTTGGCCATCTCCAAAGATATTTAGGCACCAATGTCAATCTCCATGCTAGTTATTATCCGACAGAGGAGATAGGCCATTTCCAAAGTTGCATCAAAGGTATGGGAGATGGGTTTGAAATTACCATAAGAACAAACTCCACATCTGAGCTAGGGGATTTAGATTCCTCCTTGCAATGCTGATGGGCTGGCAATTCTCATCCAACTCAAATCCTGCCCAGGATTGCACAAAACAACAACTATTTTTTCATAATTCTTGTGTCCTCTCAAGAAAGTGTTGAATGTTGTGGGCCTTGTTGGGCCAGACAGTCTTAGACACTCATTTATTACCCGTCCATCAATAGGCACAATTTGTTCCCGAACCTTGGCTTGTCACCAAAAGTGCCCCCGTGAATATGGGTCATATGCATTTGCGTACACCTCACGAATAAGAACTTCATCAATATCATCATCAAAGTTTGCCAAAACATGATTCCAGCCACGTACTCCCCAAGGTATAACTTGATGTTTCTTTTGGAAATGATAGACCTTTATTTGTTCAAATCATACTTTTCCACAACATTTGTAGAAGCAAATCGATGTTGACCAAACCTTACTAGATAGTCTGACATTGCATCTCTTGGTGCTTGAGAGGAAAAACCATCAGTATATCTCCTCTTCCTTGTAGATCCATGGGCATTGCATGGCGGAGCCATCTTTTTCAGAAGAGATGAAAACGAATAAAGAACAGTACTTTCCTAAATTGCAAGCGAGAAAATGGTAGCAGATGAGAGGCATCGAGAGAGAAAGCAAGGTCGAAAATTTGTGAAACTGTGAAAATGTAAAATGCCTCTACCATTTTTAACTCCATTCACAAGCACTCATTGACCGAATTGGTCATGACTCGTTGGACAAATGAACGCAAATCTTTTGAAATTTGAACTGACTTCTAACATGTGCCACTCACTGGGTAAGAATACATGGCTAAAATCTTTAAAATTCTGAAAAATGTCTCTTCCACGTCAACGTCGTTCAACGAATTAATGTTATTCATTGGGATAATGGTTTAAATTATCCCGCACAAGTGTTGTTGACTTCTCTTGCTGGATGAGTTTTGTCCTATTCGTTGGGCGAGTTGATTCATTGCACAAGAAAAAAAATACAGAGAACGAGTTGGTTTGCCAAGCGAGTGTAGGTTGCAAGACGGATTGCTTCGATGGGAGAAGTTGGTTGCTAGGCGAGCTATTTTGTTGGACGATGTGAAGCTCCATGGTCGTTGGACAAGTATGCTTCGTTGGGCGAGTGAAAAACAGAGACTAATTCGTCGTTGGGATACTAGACTCACCTAACGAGTAGGATTGTTGATTTTTGTTTTTCAAAATTGAATATACTAGGTTGCCTCCTAGTAACCGCTAGTTTAACGTCTAATAACTCGACCCTTGATAATCATGATTCATGATCAGTTCTACGTGTGTGATTCTTTTCTTAACACATATATTGTTGTTACTTTTTACTAATCACTAATTTTGTTGTTTCAGAATGTGGCTTTTCAATCTCTATATCAAGTATGACGAAATCTATTGGAAAAGTGAACTTGTCCACCTACGCAAGTATTGATCGATCCGCTAGTTATAAAGTCATGTTTGTTGGTTTGACTTCAAGGTCTTCAATTTTCTTGAGCATAAATAAGGACATCAAATTAATGCTTTCTCCCAAGTCGATCAGTGCTTTCCCAATAGTTAAATTTCCAATTGTGCAAGGAATAGTAAAGTTACCAAAGATCTTTAAAATTTGGAGGGAGAGTGATGAGTACATATTTTTGCCCTCATATAATGTTTAATTTTGGGTATTTAATTGATTTTTTGTCCTTAAAGAGTGATTTAATTACGATTTGTGATAATGAGATTTATTGAACTTGTGCAATAAAAATGTCTTAAAAAATGATTTTAGTTGCATCAAATATTCTTGGATATTCTAAATGTTTGTTGATGCAACTAAAGTCAAATTTGGTTCTTTAAAAGTGTGAAATTGAATTGTTTCAAGTTACAAAATAAGGCCAAAATCAGTAAATTCTAGAAAGAAATAAATTAGGAGCTAAATACACCCCTAGTTTCTATTTTATGCAATCTCTTTTTAAGAAATGGGCCACACAATCAGCTTTCACTGATACACGTCCCTATTTTTCTATTTTCACCCTTCATACAACTCTCAAAGCAGCCCAATTAGAATCCTAGAAATTTATAGCACTGTGAAAATAAACCAGGTACTTGAGAATGTTATTCATTTGAGTTTCTTTCCTTTTTCTTTGGCAGGGAATGCAATGGTGTGACTACACTCTTTCCCTAAAAATAGCCTGACTGAATGGAATGATTTGGTAAAAAAAATTCTACATAATTTTTTCCCTTAGTCTAGGGCTAATTAGGGAAGGTAGGAGATAAAATCGTTCCAGCAAGACTATGAAGAATCAATGAACCAATCAAAGCGCTGTTGAGGAAGACCCCAAAGCATGGATTTGATGATCCAACTCAAATTAACATATTTTTTAGGGGACTTAGTGTGCAAACCAACTTGATGTTGTATGCCTCAGCTAGAGGCATGATAAAATCCAAGACACCTGCAGAAGCTAAAGCATTGATAGAAAATATGGATTCCAACGATTACGAGGTGCGAAACGAGCGCACTCAAGTGCAGAAAAAATGAATGTTAGAGCTCCAAACTCACGATGCGTTGTTAGCTCAAAACAAGGTAATGACACAACACATGAAGGCACTTAGGAAGAAGTTGTCATCATTACCATAGGAAATTCAGAATGCTTCCCAAGTGCAACACCAGCAACCAACGTAAAGTTGTGTGTTATGTTGTGGAGATCATGTTAATGAGCAATGTGTTGTGTAAAGTTAGCTGAATGAGGAAGTTAACTACATGGAAAATCAAGGCCGCCAAGGAAATTATAGCAATTTCAATCAAGGATAGAAGTTTCATCCAAGCATGAGACAAGCTGGACCATCCAACAGGAAAAACCAACAACAACCCTCCTTAGATGAGAGGTAAACGAAATTTGAGGAGACACTTAAACAATTTATACAAGTGTCTCTTTCAAAACACAAGAGAACGGAAGCCTCGATTTGTAATTTAGAAACATAGCTTGGTCAATTGGCAAAAAAGGTACATCAGAAACTGTACGAGCCGTAAAATTAATTAATTAAATAATTAATTAATTAATAAATGCGAGTAAAAAGAGCCTTTGCAGCATTAATTGTTGGTTGGTGTGACGTGGAAAAGTGCTAGCTCAAGTGGTTGAGAGTACTTAGATTGTGTGAAAGGACTTGGGTTCGAGTCCTATGTATGCCAATTATGTGTTGTATAGTTTATTATTATTTTGTTTTGGTAATGTAATTGTGAGTGGTGAGTGATGGTATAATCATAAGATTATAATGGTTATCATCAAATGTGATTTGGCATGGTGGTTATGCTTTGTTCTTGTGAGTGGAAGGTCACTGTTTTTATCTCGCTCAGGCAAGGTGGGTTAGCCTAAGCGAGACTGAGGACTTAGCTTGGGCGAGAGTCCCTAGCTTAAGCGAGTTTATGGGAAATTCCACGTTTGTGTGTGCTTGTATGTATGATTTGGCTAATTTATCTTAGGTATTGGATATTTATGCATGTGATGTGATGTTTGGGCTTGAAGGACTAAGTCCAATAAGGGTCTGGGATGTGCTTGGTGGTTGGACACATGATGGGCAAGGAACTGGTTGAGTTCCCGTCGGCTACTAATGGGCAAGGAACTGGTTGAGTTCCCGTCAGCTACTAATGGGCGAGGAGTCCTTAGTATGGTGATTGCATGTGTCGGGCGCACGATGGGCAAGAAACTGTGATGTTCCCGTCGGCTACTATCGAGCGAGGAGTTCATAGTATGGTGATTGCGTACGTGCCAGGCTCCAAGTTATGAGGCTTGGATGTTTTTACTACAGCCGAGGAGTCTGTAGGGCAGGACTATGAGCGGGATAGGCTCATAGGGTTGGACCACGAATGAGGCTTCGGTTTTATGAATTATGGACTCCTGGTTTTATAGCTTTGTATATTAAAGTTTTGAAATTTCCCATGTTTTGAGAAATAGTTTATAATAAATGCGACAATTATTGTGTTTTGAATTTTTATTTATTTAATATCAGTAATATTCCTTAGGGATGTTACAGAAACTGTAGTGCTATCATTCAAAAGACTCTCCTTTCAAATTTCAAAGATCTTGGTAGCTTTACTGCTTATCTAGAACAACTTCAGTATTAGTTAAGAAGCTAGTCGACAAAATAGAAAGGGTAAAGTAAACCCTAAGTCATTTCTTAACGAACACGAAATTTCTTTACAAATTAGTTCTTATAAAAACTATACAAAATGTTAGTCAAATAAAATAATAAAAATATTAGAGCATTAAGATACACAAAATAATAAATGAAAGAAATAAATAAAATTGAATAGATAAAAATATATAAAAACAATAGTAAAGAAAACAAGTTGATTCCACTACTTTTTCAAAATAGGATTCATCATTGGTTTTCTACACATTATTGTTATTTATTTCTTATTTAATTTTTCAAATTAATCAATGTGACTTCCCAATTCATTTGTTGGCGTCCTTATTTTTAACCAAAGTAACTTCTCAATTAAATATTACTATGCCTAATGATGTATATTCTTTTAGCTCTTGTATGTAGTAAAAAGCTAATTAACCAAAGTAACTTCTTGATTAATTCTAGTCAAAGTTTTCACCTTTATTCAAAGTAACTTCTCAATTATTAGCAGAAAACTCATTTAATCATATGAAAGTTTCTAAATTTAACCAACGTAACTCTCTAATTAAAATTTAAAAACCCTTGGACTCATATGATTTTTACGTTATGTAGATTTAATATTGGGATAACTTGCTTCAATGTAAAAGTTATTATTGTTACTAGATTAAGAACCAAAATACATAGATGAGAATAAATCACAACAAGAATCAATAGAACAAACAAATTTATTCATCTAACCTCAGAATCCAATTAAGAAAATACAATGGAAGTAACCCATGAAGCTTAGCCCTCCATGGAATGCAAAAGTAAAATAAAAATAGAAAAAATAGAGTGGAGAGAGAGAGAACAAAATTAGACCCCCTTAAGGGTTCCTAATCTCTGAAGTTATGAGCTTGTTCTTTCAACTTTCCCTAAGTCTCTTTATATAGGCTTTGATTAAACTTGGACTTTATCTTTTCTTATTGCTAAAATATTTTATATGTTTATATAATATCTTTGAAATAATTAATAAATTTTAGTAGTTCTAAAAATATTTGAAAGATATTCTTTGTTGATATTGTAACACCCCGCCTAGATATTACTGATTTTAAGTAAATAAAAATAGATAAATCATAAAGACAGCGCATTTACGAATAATTCCTCATTTCCCAAAAGCCCAAGAAATTTAAAATTTTAAGTATCCAAAAATCCATGATTACAAAACTGAAAGTCTTATCAAATAGGCCATGAGCCTTTACAATTTATTACAAATCCAACGATATAAAAACATAAACAGGAAAGTCCCATGATATCCCCGCTCCATGGCTAAGCCTCACTAGCACCACCTGCATCAACATCATCTACTCACGTGTACCGCATACACGATGATCGCCACACACAAGCAGATAGGGTGAGCTTAACAATTAAAGCATATAAAAACTATATACACATATACCACATATCAATATAATCAACACAATCATTCCAAAGGGCTTCCATTCTTTTAACTCATACCACTTGGCCAAAACCAGGTTATTCGTGTTCTACATCTTCTAGTGATTATTTCAAGATGACTTGCTGCCAAACCTATCGACCACAACCAATAGAGCACGTGCGGGAAACCATGCTACGGATCACACACCGTAACGCCAGGTGGAGTTCCAAAATACGAACATAGTTCATAACATCCCAAGACTACCAAACTCGTCAGCTAATCATTGACGACGGCAATCCATCTGAACCCATCCGTACTGGCCACAACCAGCACACTCACACCGGTAACACTCGCCAACCCAAGCTCAACTCAAGGGTTCCTCGTGTTCATCCGCTATCCTGAGCTCAACTAGAGAGATGCCATTCCGAGCTCAACTCGAGGAATGCTATGTGTTTAACCCTTATCCCGAGCTTAACTCAAGGGATACGTTCCGAGCTCAACTCAAGGAACCCTGCAATCCCACCTTTGAAGCATCACCAAAATCCTTGTAGATCACGCCTGCAGAATCTAACAACTAAGACTTACAGCAGCCAAATCGCCTAGCGGGGGACACGTACCGCTAGGCGCTACTAGCTTCCAAACCGCCTGGCGGGGGACACGTACCGCTAGGTGCTACCAGCTTCCAGACTGCCTGGCGGGGGACACGTACTGCCAAACGCCAAGTGCCTTAGAGCTCTCAAACTCAGCAGCCACCGCCTGGCGGGACAGCCCACATCTCCAGGCGCCAACACTCCAGATGCCCATTATTTTTGCCTCTATCACCTGGCGGGACCTCCCACTCCGCCAGGTGCCACTCGCCACCAGGAATCCCTTGTATACTCACTATCGCCTGGTGGTTCGTATATTACCGCCAAGCGCCATGACAATATTTGCGCAATACTGGTTTCTGCTTCAGTCCAGGCACAATTGCTCTCATAATATTCATTTGATCATTTCCCCAGATTCCTATAACTTCAATGGCTACTAACTCAATTCGGTTTAATCATCACTCCTTAACTTGATAACAATACATATTCTGCTAAAAGCATCACTATTACAAAAATCAAGCTTCCTCATTTCCATCCTAGTATTACGCTTGGATTCCTTAACCTTACGTTATTGCAAAGCCTATTACCACTATTATGGAGAGCTCTTCACAGTCCAGTGCCAACGCTACTGATATCACATAACTTATTATATAATCCCATGTATCTCAATGCCTTGTTCAATTCCATGACTAACAACCCAAATTTTCCCACGGACTATCGTACATATATGCGCTGAAATACCTAATACTTATCTCACAAATCTTTTACAGTTTTGTTCTGAATACTGTATCATTAACTATCCTTCCAAAAATACCATTTTACAATCACTTATGTCCTAACCATTCCAAAAATTCTAGAATGTATAAGCTGTTAACAACATTTTCCAGTTTAGACCACTTCCACTCAATTTCCCAATCTCACTATTATATAACATCTGACCCTACATGGCTTTCCTGATGCATATAAACACTTAATCTTGCCACTCTGATGCGGCGCCTAGTGGTAACCTATGAGCCGCCAGGAGGTTCCTGTAGTCTCCAGGAACTACCATTTCTCCACGCCTTGCGAATCTTAAGTCTTGCAAAAAACTCTGATTTGGTTCCATGGCTCAACCCCCTAGCTTGTGAATCTCGTCCCAATGCATTCGTTCAATTATCGCCTACAATTTTCCTTAAGATTACGACCCTATTTCGTCTATCAGCAAAACCCTCAAAGTTCCCCAACCTTAACACTGTTTCATTCGAATTAACTATCCATAACATGAAATTCGAAGACAATTCAACATGAAACCGCACTCAAATGAACAACCCTGGTTTCCCCCGATCAAAATCGCCCCAGAACCCGAAAATCATCCAAATCAAACCAAAATGACTCATGCCGCCTGGCAGGTATTCATCACTGCCAGGCAATTCATCCAAAAACTCAGAAAATTGGGTTGCAGGCTTGTGTCGCCTGACGGTACAGGGCTTCACCGCCAGGCGGTTCCTCGAGGGAACCCAAAAACACTAAAAATGGCATACACCGCTTGGCGGCTATGAACATCCCGCTAGGCGATTTCTGGAATTTTTCCAGAAAACACGAAATTCAACATACAACAATATGAGGTCATGCATGTTCACGTCACACATCATACAGTTAATTAAAATTATAACTCTAACGAGGTAAATTCCCCTAACCTAGAATTTATTGGCTTAGAATATAGAGTATCCCTTTGATTCTCCCCCTTACCTCCAATAGCTTTCCTTTGCTTGTAATTCAGTTCAAAGACTCACTCAACCTTTCCATTCTCTAATTTTTGTGCCCTATATTCTGAGTGCAATTTTAGCCTTGCCAAAACCCTTCTCCTAACCCCATTTTTGCCTTTTAAATGGTGCCTTAAAGCTAGGTCAATGATAAAAAACGAAAATGCCACTTAATTTATTGTTAATGGCCATTTATTGTCCCATTATGGGTTGTTTTACAACCACTCTTGGTTGCTAGTTCCTCTAGGGTTTACATTAACCCTCCACATTCAAGCCAAAGCTAAAAGTAGCAAAAATAGTTTAATTTTTGTTTTACAAGGTTTGAACCCACAAACACGCCAATGCCAAATCATCGCCAAACCATCATGCCAAATCATGTTTCTTGCTAACTAATATAATTCAATTTCTATATCATTCCACAACATGATCATATATATAAAAAATAGAAAATCACACAAATAACACATAAATGGCATACATAGGACTTAAACCCAAGTCTTCTCACACATATAAAGTACTCTCAACCACTTGAGCTAGCACTGTTCCACGTCATACAAATTAAAATTTAATGCCATAAAGGCTTCTACTACCCGCATTTATTAATTAATTAATTAATTAAAAGTTTAATTAATCGTATAATACCCAGTTTGGGGCTAGTGTGTCAAACAGGTACCTAGTTTTAAAAAAGTATCAATTGCATCCCAACTTTTGAAATTTGCTTCAATTAGGTCCCTCTCAGACAGAGTTGACTAACGTCGTTAGTCAACGTGCCACGTGTCAATCTGTGATTTTTTTAATTTTTTTTTTAAAAAAATTAATTTTTTTTTAAATTTTTTTAAAGAAAAATTAAAAATGCCACGTGTCAAGTCCTTGTGTGTGACACGTGGCATTGTCAGTGCCACGTGGCATTGTAATGCCACGTGTCAGTGTCACTATCAGATGCCATTGTGATGATTTCGATTTAGTCCCCATTTATGTTTTTTTGTTTCAATTTAGTACCTACTTATATGTATTTGATTCAATTTTAACCTAATAATTTTTAATAATTAAAATATTTTTTAATAAAATTAAA
>Ga0209589_1004948_pt1 | contig 22824 bp, 8 predicted proteins | sample CowpeawhiteBW_FD_187525 | JGI IMG/M metagenome (GOLD analysis project Ga0209589, IMG submission 187525) | Root nodule microbial communities of legume samples collected from California USA - Cow pea white BW (SPAdes) (version 2) | ecosystem: Host-associated > Plants > Roots > Nodule | place: USA...
TATATATATATATATATATTTGAAATAATATTATTTTAGGAAATAAAAAGAAAAAATTAAATATATATTTTCTAACAGAAACATATGAGTAAAAATATATTATTTTTTGAAATAATATTATTTTAAAAAATAAAAACAAAAGTAAAATATATTTTTCTAAAAGCAAAACTAACGATTAAAAAGATAAACCAACTTTATAGGGACATGTGACAGAAAAATAAATATAAAAAATAAATTAATAATAGTCAAATAACTAAAAATACAAAATTTTTCAACGAAATAAACATGACTAAACATATATCAGATAATGGGAAAAAAATAATAGATAATTTTTTTTAATAATTATTATTTATTTAATCTTTACGTGCTAAAAGTATAAAGAGTATTCATCTATAAGAATATTATATTATAATTAATTTGGTATAAAAAAGATAAATGTAAAGTTTTATTATCAATTTTTTTTAGTACAAAATTATTACATGACATTGTTTCTTATGTGGCAATGTAAATAATATATTATTAATAAATGTATATTTTTAATATAATTATATTTTAAGAAATAAAAATATATTTTTGTAAATAATTAAAGGACCAAGTAAATAGAAATATAAAGGATAGAATTAAAATGAAAAATTTTATAGAAAAAAATATAATATTTTAAAAATAAGTCATTGTTGGACATAATAAATATGTTGAAAATAGGTTAAGTTTTTTTTTTAATGATGATTAAAATGTGTTTAAAAACACACATTAAAAAACTATATTTATTTATTTTTAAAATGAACTAAATTTTAAATAATTCTTAAAAATGCATATTATGTTTAAATTGTATATTTTTAATTTATTATTTTAAAAAATTGAAGTAAAATAATATATTTTTTATAATGATCAACTATATTGATTAACATAAAAATTTTAACTTCATGTATGAATCAAGTTTTGAAAAACACTAGAGTGACAAATAAAAAAAAGAGTATTATTCAAAAACAAACAAATCAATTATATGAGTAATTACTATTTTGATATATAAACATGATATATAAACATTTGTAATGTTAATAATAATTCTGAATTTTTGTTAATTTTATTTAATTTAAGTATCTAAACTTAATAGTTCCTTTTTAGATATCCTTATAGGTACCCGCTTCCCATGGTGCATTGTATCATATTTGGACATCTCAATTTTGAAAACAAAACATATTTCGACAAGCATGAGACTTTTTAGTGACAAAGGGGTGACCATCCTCTTCCTCCTAGTTCTTATTTTATATTTATATAATTTAATACATAATTTGAATTTATAAAAAAAAATATTTTAAAAATATTTTATATTCTAATTTTTTTTATACATCTATATCTATATACAAAGGAAAAGTTTTTTTTTTTTGCTGTGCACGTCTACTTTTTAATTTTACCTTTTAAATATTTTTTAAATAAAAATATTTATTTTATTAATATTATTTTTAAGTGATTATTTGTTTAATTTAACCATTTTTTAAAGCTTATAAATAAAAATTAATTATAGTAAAATTATAAAATTATTTATGTTTAATTTTATAATTATAATAATAAAAATTATTATAATTTTTTTTATTATCGTAAAAAGATAAAGAGTAAATACAATGTTTTTACTAGTTTATATAAAATTTTTGGGATTACATTTTAGTTCTTATTTTCGTTCAAAAATATCAAATTGGTCATCTAATTTTTTTAATTTTCAATTTGGTCCCGATTTTGAAAAAATAATGCAATTTGATCCTTTTTTATTAAATTTCTTGAATCGGATCAAGGTTTTTTCATTAAAATTGAAGTTGTGAATAAGAATGATTTACTTTGTTGATGTAATTGACATAATCCTAATGTAAATTTTGATAAAAATTACAAAATTACATCAATTTTAAGAAAATCGGAACCAAATTGAGATTTAAAAAAACAAAATGACCAACTTGATATTTTTGGATGAAAAAATTGACCAATAAAGTAATTCAACGAAAATTTTAGCACTCCATAATATGTCTGAAAATTGGACACTAAGTAGGAGAATAGTATCATACCTTATAAGACAATTTGATTCCATACAGTAACAATATTAATATTAATAATAATAATAACAACACTAAAACTATAATAACAATTATAATAATAATATTAATATCAATAATAATAATAATAATTACATTTTATTTCATCTTAATTTTAATTGTAATGGTAAAATTATAATCTAATAATTTTACCTGATAAAATATTTTTTTATCTATTATATGCATCAAATTATTCAAAAATTTTCACAAATTTTACTTTCAAATCTATTCTTCACTTTTGATTCTTCATTTCTTAAAACAAACAATCTGACCTTCCTCTCTCTATCTATCATCTAAAATTCATCCGCTCATTATTTTTCAATTTGATTATCGGAAGCAAACTTAATTCTTAAGTGTGAATTAAGAATTGTTTGATGATATCTAATGTGTGTATATTTGTGGGTTTGTCTTTGACTGAAAGTTTAAGAAACTGAAAATAAGTAGTTGTTGGCTTGTTATGCACATGGCATACATAATTATCATTATCATTGGCGTTTAGGGAGCCCCAATAATTTATATTAACATTTATCTCCATCTTTCTATTTTCTATATTAACATTAATCTCCATCTTTCTATTTTCTTAATTCTTAAATCTCACAAATACACACCTATAGACTATTTTCTATATTAACAATCAATTAAGAGATCATTAAAATAGTGTAACCGATCTTAGAAGATCAATATGAACTAACATAAGTTAATTAGTGACTAATTAAGTAACGTTGACCATATTGTGTCTGTAGCTGGATTTTCAAATCCTGCAATTTTTTTTTTCTCTTATGTAGACGATGACTCATGTAAGTTGAATCTTCGTTACGTTTGTCCCCTTTTTTTTTTTCTCCTAATTAAGAAATTAATAATATCCTATATTTTTTTAAAAATATAGTTACAATCATATAAAGCATTAAGCATTGAAATAGACCTAAACACATTAAGTTTGAAGACATTTCTTGTATTCATTCCAATTCAACTAAGGGTATAAGGTGATTTTACAGCAATTCAAACACATAAAGGTGTCAGACTTTTTTAATATAGTACTAGGGGACATTCACTTACACTTTTCATTTTACTTTTATTTTTCTAATATATATATATATATATATATATATATATATATATATATATATATATATATTATTCTTAATGTACAGTACAGCGAACACTGAAAATATTTGTTTTTTCTATTTTAGTACAACTATATATTTAAAAGCAAAAACTATACTGACATTTTTTAATAAAAAAATAAGTTAAAGTATAATCTTTCTCTCTATTTTTTAAGATTTTAATACTTAGATTTTGAGATATTCCCTAATGTTTGACAAAAATTATCAATTTAAAATATTTTTTATAATAATTACTAAAGATGTTTTAAATGAATATGTTAAATCTCAAAAATTCAACCAAAATAAAATAATTAAAACGAAACAAGAAAAAAATTTAATCAAAATTACAGTTTTTTAATAATAGAAGTAAACTTTCCCTATTTTGTATTATTTAGGTTAAATTGTGATTTTGTCCCCATTTTCATCGATTTTTTTTTATTGTCTCAGTTTGGTTCCTATTTTAAAAAAATTGATGCAATAAGGTCATTTCCGTTAGGATGGTAGTAGTAGTGGCATGTGATACTGTCACTGCTACCTCACACTATCACTCTATGGCATGGTGTCAACTTGACGTGTGACAAATTTTTTTAATAAAAAAAACATAAAAATCAAAATTAAAAATTAAAAAACCACAAAATGACATATAACACCTTTTTTAACATTTTTACTACAATACTAATACGAAAAGGACTTGATTGCATCAAATTTCTTAAAATAGGGACCAAATTGAAATAAATAACAAAATGAACCAAATCAATATTTTTGTACAAAAATGGGGATCCAAGGCACTATTTAACCTATTATTTATGTCGATTTTTTTTTTGGATAATGATATTTTGATCCACTTTTAAAACATCACTCCAATCACCCTTCAATTATCTATTTTTATTTTTTTAGTGGTGTCATGTGATGTGATGATCTAAGGATGATTGTAGTGATGGGTTAGAAATAAGTCAAAAAAAATGGGTCAAAATATTGTTATCCTTTCTTTTAACCCCTAAATAGTGCAGTACAACATTTTTTAACCTAGGCCCTCTGATCCCTTGAATGCAATCACAAAAATAAGAGAGATAAAAACATAAAAATAAATAGATCAAATAAATTAAACATTTGTAAAAATAAGAATAAGACAAAACTTTAACTTCTTTAATGCTCGTTTCCAGATATCTACTATACAATGGAATTGGCAGGGTGTCAAAGTGAGTCAACCCATCTCACAGAGGTCGGCTCACCACAGGTTGAGCTAAAAAAGGGTTAGCTCAACCCAGCTCACTTTTTTGGTGAGTCAAAAATTTTGTAACCCGACCTGAACCACCATGTTGGTTGGTGAGTTAGTGAGTTGGCTCACTTTCAATTTTTTTTTTTGCAATTTATTTTATATATTTAGTGCATTAAATGAGAGAAAATTAACTCAATTTATTTTTTATAATAGTAGAATCAAAGTGTTCACTTGATTATCGAAGTATTATTATGAAGACAATAGTTAAAGATTAAAGTATCAACATATATAACTTCACAAACAAATAAATCAAAGACTCAAACTATTCAAATATTATATAACAACATTATAGTATTTTAAAATTTGAAATTTTGAACCTGCATAATGAGAAATAGTAAATAATTATAATTTTTTTTAAATTGTAAAAAAATGTTAGTGGGTTAAGTGGGTCAACCCACCTTCAACCCGTGAGTTGGGTTCAATTTAACCCACTTTCGAAAACAGTAAAATTTTCTCAACCTAACCCGGCTCGAACCCATGGTGAGTCAGGTTGGCTCACGGATTGGAACCCATTTTGACATCTCTAAATATGAAATATGAAATGTACTAATTGAATAAATTAGAAAATAAGGCGTATTATCCTTTTTTTTCATTTAATTCTAACTACCTTGTTGTGTCTATGTCAAAGAAATAATGTATTGACCTAGTAAGAACATTGATTGATCTTGAAAATTAGACAAAAGATAACATCATTTAATTAAAAAAAAGGTTAAAATACCTTTTTGGTCCCAATTTTCAACAAGTTTTGTTCAATTTGATCCTTTTTTGCTAAACCCGTTTAAATCATTAAATGCAAAAAAAAAAAAAATTTGTTAGAAGCTTATTATCAGAGCCAGGTTTCAATCCTGGGACCTGTGGGTTATGGGCCCACCATGCTTCCACTGCGCCACTCTGATAGTATATTTCTAAAACATAAAGCGATAATAATTAAAAAAACAAAGATAGTACACATTTTCGTATGTATAGTATACATTCCCTCATAAAAAAAGATGCATTATAAATTTCTAGTGGTTTTAGAGATTCCAAATGATTGTTTACCGAATATTTCTCGATGTATAGAGAAATGTCCAAGGTAGGAAAGGTGGACAAATATATTGAATGAAATGTAATGATTGTCATGTATTTCTACATAGGTCTTTTCCTTGTGAAATTCGTTATGTTCTTCGAAAGGATGTTTGTGAGACCCTAACTGAACTAAGTCTTTATTTTAAATATTTATGGTCTAAAACATTGTGTTTAGAAACTTTATACTTGTTAGAACAATATGTAGTTTTATGACATATGGTCCATTTACATTCTTATTTAGTACATGAGGCGAAGATTGCAACTTAAGTGCAATATTATTGGATGTATCCAATGGAAAACTACCTTCGTAGATCAAATCAAATGTAAGAAGCAATATTGTTCCAACATGATGTATAATTTAATCGTATATTACACAAGAGTGTGTGCAATTTTATTTGAGATATTTGCATGGAGTTGAGACAATATTTTATATATATATATATATATATATATATATATATATATGGAAGAAATTACGAATTCAAAGTGAAAACATGTTCTTGAACTTTGAAAACCACTACATGAAAAAAAATATATTGAGTTAAATGATGTAGAATTAGAGCCAGTCAACAATTATGTTCTCTAAAACTGCAACGAACTCTCACCCTTTATTGAGCTAGTAATTTTATTAAATTATACATGCATATTATCGTGGCTATGTACAATTCATTATAACAATGTAACTTATCATCAGACTACACAAACATGAATTGGAGAAAGGAAATTCACATAAATGTGCAAGAGAGACATCAAAGAACATTTCTATCGGTTGTTCAAACAATATGTAAGAATTAATTCATCCTTTGTGGATATTATTATATAGCTTAGACACATTTACCTCATATTTTCCCCTGACTTCCATTTTTGAAAAGGGGAAGTGACAAAAGACTAATTGAGTCATTATTCCAATCGTAGGCCAAATTCATGGGTTTTTCGATGTTTAAGTTATTTGTTAAATGGTTGAAGGTTTAATGAATAGGATCTAGCCAAGTAGTGTATTATGTTAAAGACACTAAAGACCAAAATTTGGTAGTAGTAGAAGTAATAGCGAAAGCTAAGCCACATTAGTAGAGGAATTTATAAAATTAGTTGTGTAAAGATGACAAAGACGTTAACTCAATCTCGTTTATATCTAATTCTTGAGATAAAGACTATGGGTTTTCATTGGATAGAAATGACTTAGCTTAATGCTCAACTAATGGAAATACTTGATGTCTATGACAATTATTTATTACAACTACAAATAATTGAGTATTGTTGTATATTAATTTATATATGTGATGAATAATGTTTATTATTTTTAATGTCAAAAATTTAAATGAATCATGTGTATTTAATTAGAAGAAATAGTTGTCATAGTTGGTGGTGACTTTATCCTTCAAGTATTGGTTAAAAGTTTGAATTTGAACACTATTGTTTTAACTTATTTAGTTAAATTTACTTTTTGAATTGATACAATGGAATTGGCAGGGGTGTCAAAGTGAGCCAACCCGTCTCACAGAGGTCGGCTCACCACAGGTTGAGCTAAAAAAGGGTTAGTTCAACCTGGCTCACTTTTCTAGTAAGCCAGAAATTTTGTAACCTGGTCTGACCCATCACGGGTTGATGAGTTAGTGGGTTGACTCACTTATCATTTTTTTTCAATTTATTTTATATATTTATTGCATTATAATGAGTGAATTAACTCATTTTTTTTTAATAGTGGAATTAAAGTATTTACTTAATTCTCGAAGTATAATTATAAAGACGGTAGTTAAATATTAAAGTATCTAAAATATCAATATATATAACTTTGCAAACAAATAAATCAAACATTCACACTATTTAAATATTATAGAACAACACATTATAGTATTTAAAAATATGAAATTGTGAATCTGTATAATGAGAAGTAGTAAATAATTATAACAATTTTTTTAAATTGTAAAAATTGTTGGTGGGTTAAGTGACCTTCAATCCGACTTGAACTCGTTTAATTCGTGGATTAAGTGAACCGAGATCAATTCAATCCACTTTTAAAAAATTAAAATTTTCTCAATCTAATCCCACTCAAATCTATCATGACTCAAGTTAACTCACATATTAAAACCGATTTTGATATTTCCATAAATTAGGAAGGACGGATTCGTGAGTGCTTATTATATTTTTATTCAAGGATTTAAAAGCAATTAATTAAAAGTATGAATAAGCGCAATCTCGACTGAAGATTTATGAAATGTAATTATGTCATTTTAAATGAGAGAAATGTAAATACGAAATGTAAAGATGTAAGTATGCAATCGGGATGTTATATATTATATGTAAATATATTTTAAACTAGAGAAATGTAAATATTAAATAAGAAAAATTATTAAATTTTCTTGTAAGAAAAAGTCAACGGTCGGTTCATTATTAATTATCAATGCTGATAAATGCCTTCATTGATTCATTCATTAATTTCCCTGCTCCTTGCTCGAATTAAATATTTTCAATTTCGAAAGTCAACTGTCTGTGAGGTCACACATTCAGAACGAATTAATTTAAAAAAAGTAATTTGGTAAAGAAGAAAAAACGTACACCTTTATTTCAATATCATATTTTAGACTTTTAATTAAATTAATATAGTATTTTGATTAACTTAGTATAATTATTAATTAATTTTTGTATATGAATTAATTATAACAATATTTTGATTAAATTAATATAATTATTGCTAATTTTATATATGAATCAATATGTCAATTATAGATATTAAATTGTCACCAATCTTGTGATAATATGAAAAAAAAATTATCACTTATTTATGATAGAGACACATAATAATTTTTTTTCAAGATTACGATAATTTAGTTAAATCAGTTTAATCTTTTGGTTAAATTAGTATTAAAGCAATATAAGTTAATATATGCAATTTTAGTAATTTACACTATTTATTAAAAAAATTATTATATTTTATTAATTATACTTATACAAGATATATATATTTTGACATGATTTGTCAATTATACTATTTTAATTTTAATTTTAATTTTTATCTATCTTTTCCATAGTAAAAAAAGTGAAGATGCGTGAGAGAAAAATCTTGTATATGTAAAAGAAATATGATTCATATACACCAAAAGAGTGTACTAACACTTGTGTTGTTTCGAGCGAGAGAAACACAACAAGCGAAAATTTGCAATGAAAGTTCAAATTTCAACGTAAATAAGCACATATAACAAGGCGATGTTTTAAATTTTCTCTGCATTCATGCGAAAACTTGTGAAGAAATCAAGTAAACATTATACATATATTATATTTTAGGTAATTAGTTTTTATTATTTTTTATAATAAAATAATATAACATAATAAAAATGATCAAATATAAATTATAATGATTTTAAATAATAGATGTAAATAAAATAAATAATAATAATTACAATATAAATAATAATAATAAAATAAATAATAATATCAATATTATTATTATTATTAATCATTTAAGTTTATCAATCAAAACATTTTTTTAATTTATTAAATTCATTACATCACTTTTAATAACTTTGATATTTCATTTCAAATCTCTTATTTCTTATCATTTTTGTCTTAATCTAGATATTATCACTCTCGACTCTCTTCTCCCTTAAACACATTACCTCAAGAATTTGAATTCTTCACTGACTTTTTTTTATGTTATTTTTCTATGTCTTCAAATTGATGTTTTAAAATATATTAATTCTTTTTTAAAGTTATAAAATAATGTGTTTTTAATACTCAGTAAGCAAAAGACAACAACAACAAAATCCAATAGAAAAATTGAACTTCTCTCTCAAATCCATCTTAAAAAACAAAAACACCCATGAACTTACATGTTTCAAGCTATTTTAATAGTGTTTAGAGGAAATTTAAAAGAATTCATCGTTCATATATTCGAAAAAATCTATTAGAGTACATTGTATTAAGAAGAATACTTTAAATTTAATTCAACCTTACAAATTCAGTTTAGTAAAATCATTACAAAAAAATTGAATAAGATATAAACCTTTTTTATATATATAAATTGATATTAGAACGCATTTAAGATGTTTCGAAATCCCAAATTCATTGAGACATTGTTAGAGTCGATCGATGTACTTATGAGATTTGTTCGCTTTTGAGTTTGCTTTTGAGATTTTGTCGTTAAAAAGCACTTCAAAGGATTCAAAGAAGAAGAGATATTTAAATGGTCCTTAACCTTAACTCCTAAACAATGTAGAACTATTAGGTGTACTAGAGTCGAGGATTAAGGTAATTTTCTTCCCTGTCAATATTTAAAACTCAAGTTCATAAAGACATCAGTAGGATGAATCATTGCATTATAAGGTATTATCCGGTTTTGAAAACTTCAATTCTGTCAAAAATTTATCTCTAGAAGTTTATCATTAGATAACTTTTCAAAAGATAAAAGGAGAAACTTAGGTTTGTACTTTTGTGTAAGGGAAATAGAAATGAAACAAGAACAATATTTCATTAAAGAAGTAATATTTATAATATTTTTATTTGACCAATGTCTCAAGAATACCATTATCATATTTAGAAGGGTTCATTTATATAATTTCCTAAAGTCTTGCATAAACTTAAAAAATGAAAACTTGTTGAATGAGTATACTGCAGTATTATGTATATAAATAATCTCTTACGAGAATTAAAAGAGGAAGAAGAAAGATACAGAGTTGAAACTGAGGAACCTTGAATCGATCCTAAGAGAGATGACAGCATCAAAGCCACATGCAGTTCTTCTGGCAAGTCCCGGCATGGGACACATAATTCCGATGGTGGAGCTAGGGAAGCGCCTCCTCACACACCACTCCTTCCATGTCACCATCTTCGTCGTCACCACCGATTCCGCAACCACAACCTCTCAGATTCTCCGACAAACATCCAACCTTAGTTCCCTCAACATTGTCCATGTTCCTCCCATCGATGTCTCCGACAAACTACCACCCAATGCTCCCGTAGAACTACGAATCGGGTTAACCATAGTCGAGTCTCTTCCATTTCTAAGCTCCTCCATCACATCCATCAACAACTTTCCTCCTCCTTCAGCTCTCATCGTTGACATCTTCGGTCTTCCAGCTTTGCCCATAGCACGTGACCTCGGCATGCTAACCTACGTTTACTTCGCCACCAGCGCCTGGTTCTCTGCGGTTACAGTTTATTTTTCGGATACCAACAAGAAAGTTATAGAAACACACGCCGAAAGCCGCCAACCGCTTTCGATTCCCGGCTGCACGCCGGTCCGGTTCGAGGACACGCTCGAATCGTTTTCATCTCCGGGAGGGATCATGTACGAGGGTCACCTTAGAGCGGCAAAGGAGATCGTAGCCGCTGATGGAATTCTGATGAACACGTGGCAGGATCTGGAGCCCGCCGCGACGAAGGCGCTGAGAGAGGATGGGGTTTTGGGACGGTTTACGAAGGGGGAGGTGTACGCGGTTGGACCGTTGGTGAGAAGCGTGGAGAAGATACCGGAGGGTGGAAAGAAAGGTGGGGTTTTGCAATGGTTGGACGAGCAACCGGCTGAGTCGGTGATCTACGTGTCGTTCGGGAGCGGTGGGACAATGTCGGCGAAGCAAATGAGGGAGGTGGCGTTGGGGTTAGAGCTGAGCCGGCAGAGGTTTGTTTGGGTGGTGCGGCCACCTCGCGAAGGTGACGCGAGTGGCGCGTTTTTCGACGTGGCGAGTGGCGTTGACGCTGCAATGAGTTACTTGCCGGAAGGGTTTGTGGAAAGAACGGAGGGGGTGGGGGTTGTGGTCCCCATGTGGGCCCCGCAGGCGGAGATTCTGGAACATCCTGCGACGGGGGGTTTCGTGACGCACTGCGGTTGGAATTCCGTTTTGGAGAGCGTGGAGAACGGCGTTCCCATGGTGGCGTGGCCGCTTTACGCTGAGCAGAAGATGAATGCTTTCATGCTGTCGGAGGAGCTTGGGGTGGCGGTGCGCGTGGCGGAGGAGGGCGGAGGAGTGGTGGGAAGGGAACAGGTAGCGGAGGTGGTGAGAAGAGTGATGGTGGAGGAAGAAGGTGCTGCCATGAGGAACAAAGTGAAGGAGCTGAAACTCAGCGGAGAAAAAGCATTGTGTATGTTTGGGTCTTCTCATCACTCGCTTTCTGAAATGAGGAAAGAGTGTGAAATTCATCTGCAAGCTTCTTCTTCTTCTTCTTCTTCTTCATCTTCATCTTCAACATCATCATCATCTTAATTATCTACTTCACTTCGAGTCTTTTCCATTCTTCAATCTCTTTTGCCTGTTAATGGCTATGTGACACTGTTTCGCAATTATCTCAGTTTGGATTCAACATAAATATTACCTTATCAGAAACTTTTATGTTTTCACTGTCTTGTTCAAATTCCTGATTAACTTCTTTAATATTTTGCGAAAAATATACGTATAAACCTCTTTTTTTGTACATAATTAGTCTTTTCTATTTCTCCTCTTATCACGCATATATATCTCATAACTTTATATAATTTTATCTCTTTTAACATATCTTATTTTCTCTTTCGATGGGTGAGATGTAAATATACATGAAATATATTTATCTATTTAAAAATATACTCCATTAGTCTACTTATAGAATTAAAAGATGTTAAATTCTCATATAAGGAAATTAAAACTTATTTATCGATTTGAAAATATAACAGCTACTAAAATGAAGATTTTTTTATACTATAAAACTAAAAATATATTTTAAAATTATTTTTTCTGTCACTTTTTTTTACCTATCGTGTAAAATGAGGTAATTAGTCGTGGGTTGAAAAACTTTTAAAACGAGTTTTTAGTTTGTTTGTTGTACACAGAGACATGAGAATATTTCAAAATTTGAAAAAAAAAATACTATGTAATCAAAGGAGGACAAATAAAATATGTTATAGTCCATGATAATGTTATTTTATGAAGTTTAAATAATCTTGTACAACTCTTTCATTTCATTAAGTCAATGATTATAATTTATAATTAAGAAGTTGATACAATATTCATACAGACTGTTCAACATACACTGAGTCATTATTACACAGATAAGCAGTTTTCTAATAAATAAGATATATTTTCTTATATCTTATGAATTATTTTCCTTTTATAATATGAAATATATATTTTAATTAACAGACTACTGTATAATTTTAGTTAACTAGATTTTGAATAAATGCAGTGATCGATCTTGATCGATATCATCTTAGAAGACAAAATAATATATCCAAAATTTATATATTTAATTATTATCACTAATACAATAAACATAAATACATAATTTAGGATAACACCGGGGAATACTCTAGCCAATAAAAAAAATTAAACCAACTAGATTAAAATCTCCTTGAATTTTTTTTTAGAAAAATAATAGTTTTCAAGTTGTATTTGATATGTACTCCATTTTAAATAAGCTCTTCGAATCTCATCTAGTGACTCGTGGCTCATTGGATATTTCCATATTTGAAGATGTTTTTTCTGGATTACGTTCCAAAGAATTAATATAGAAGAGTTGAATTTGTCATGTTTTCATCTTCACGAGTATATTCCCTTTTATCATTTTTAAAAAATGAATATATTATTTTATTCTTCATCAATATACGTATTGAAAATAAAATAAGACTAAAAAATAATTTATCATAATCTAATAAAAGTTTGAGAGACGTAAATACTAAAAGAAGATTCGATGATAATCAAACCACACTTAAAATCCAGTTATAAAAAACACATAGTGCAATATTTCTTCTTCTATGTTCATAAAATAAAAAATTAATATACAAGAGGTTCATTAAATAAATAATAAATAATTAAACTAATATTTCACTATCAAGTGAGACTAGAGAGAATTACCTTCTTCGTTATTTCTTTGAGAATGGAAGACAACAACTTAGAGATGAGAGCAAAAATAGTAGATCTTTTTATCTCCAGAAACAAAAGAAAATAGGTTAGAATGGGAGATGAGAACAATTTGTGAGAAATTCAAGACATGTAATGGAACCACAACTAAAATCCAATTATAAAAAAAATACAGTACAATATTTTTTCTTTTATGTTCATAAAATAAAATATTAATATAAAAGAGGTTCATTAAATAAATTATTAAACTAATATTTCACTATTAAGTAAGATAAAATAATTAGCTTCTTATTTTCTTCTTCGAGAATGGAATAGATCGGAGGAGAAATAAGAACAAAAAAATAAATCTCTTTCTCTTCATAAACAAAAGAAAACAGATGAGAATGAAAAATAAGAACAATTTGTGAGAAACTCAAGCCATAATAGAAAAAAAAAATCTTAATAAATCTTTTTATTCTTTATTATGTTTGATTTTATATTTTATTATTTATTAACTTTAATTATTATATTTATAAAAGAAATAAAATATTTGATTTAATCATCATTAATTTGTAATATATTATCTAATATCTATAAATAAAAAAAATAAAAATACCTATAATATAAAAAAGTTTCAAAATCCTCCGCCACTGATATAAATAAGTGAATACAATAGAAAAAAAATGGTTAAAAGCCACTGTATGGATAGAATTTCTACATATAAAAACACCAAAAAAATATATAAAATGTAAAAGCATGAAAAAATTTAATTCACTTTTAGAAATCATCACAAGAAATTTTAGAAATTTATAAATAGAATTTGGTAAGTAAAATAGATATTTGAAATGTAGAAAAAATGGACAAAAATACTAAAAAAAAAAGAAAAGAGATACTAAATAGTGAAATTTTGAATTTAGGATCCCTGACCTCATTTGGATGTTGGCCACCATAATAGAAATCCAATTTCCAAAACTTTGTAATTCTGTGCATCTTCATTCGAGATCCACAAAAATATATACAAGTAGAAGTTGCTACAAAATAAATTTGACTTAAAAATCATTTTTTACCTGTGTTAGTCAATTTTGCGAAATTAGTACTAGTAGTCAAAACTAATATAGGCCAAAGATAAAATGGAGTAAGCTGAAAAAATTGTGGTTGAGAAAAACTCTTAAATTAAAATGCAAATCAACAAACGCGAAATGCATTTAACAATGTCCAACACAAACTAGTAGAAACGAGAATGCAATGAGCAATATCTAGCATACACATTTAGCATCTCCAAAACCAATGTTTTCCACAAACTACACTTCAAAATAGGTATCTCTTTATTCCTCTGTTAATTGTATTTCACAATCTCCCTTTTCAATTGCAACAAGATCGCTAACTTTCTCATTTCTAGTCAATGTGGAACTTAGATTCACATTTTCTTTCGCTGGAGAGATACAACATCAATGAGACCTGAGCCCAACCACATAAGGCATTGACACTATTCTCAACCCAAAATCTTAAGGCGATGAATTATTGGTCTTTATTCTTATATAGTGTTTTACTTTCTCATTTCTAGCTAATATGGAACTTAGACTCATATTTGCATTCCTAACAATTATGATTGATGGATTTAGGACTGTCTTAATAAATATTCATAATTTATTATAAAAAATGTCATGGAGTCACTTGTTATGACGGGAGGATTTAAAATCGTTGTATTAAGTACTTTTAATTTATTACAAAAATTTCAATGTGTCACTTATTATGGTGGGTGGATATAAAATCTGGGACGGGTTTATTTGGCATTTATTGATTGCAGATTTGTGAGTATCTTATCATTGAACATGATACTAGAATAGATAACTAATTGATTGTGCATCTAGATATAGAGTACATCATTGATCATTCATAACATAAAATTTTTTATCATTAAGGGTTCTTATTAAAGTTTGGACTTGTTGCTAAAACATTAAGGCTTATTACATAAGGTGTGAATACTATAGTAGGAATTAAAAGAATATTTTTGGTGTTTTTGATTTGAATTAGATCATGAAACCCAACCTGAGTGAAGCTTTTATCTTATTTTCTTCTCAATCAAGTTCTTTGTTTTCATTTTACCAATTCCTTTTAGTCTTTACAATTGAACTATGAATTGATTTTATTTTATTTTTATCTCAACCTAAAATGTTTTGTTATTCTCACCCTTTATCAGTAACTAACCAATTAATTTAATTCACATTAGTCCTTATGGAATACGATATCTAGATTTGTCCATTGTTTTAAAAATTTAAAAAAAAGGCTTAAAAATTAAGAGAAATAGTTCTGTTATCAGCTCCACGGTGGACATCAATGTTTCGATTCCAAGTCTGATGATAGAATCATTGTCAATCACCATACATCCAAAATATTGTCCACTTTGAAGTGTGTGTTTTGTCATGATTTTGTCATCAAAACACCTCTCAGAAAGTGAAAAAAGTATTTAAACCATCTTAAACCTCAATTTTTGATTGATGTGAGACCATTAGACGCGGAAGAAACAATTTCCAATACTAATACTAACAACATTTCATATAATTATAATAAAACTAAATTGTAATAACGAATTTTTTAAAGTTTGTTACAAATTAAAGTATAAATAAAAAATTATAAAAGTGATAATCTTATGTGGTTTGATATTGTAGCAAACCTTGCAATAGTTTTTATTTTCTTTTTACATAGTCAATGAACATTATTAAATAGAAACAACATTCTAGATGGAACCTAGTAACAATACCACGTCGCAGCCCATACACAGTTCACATGGCACTACAATGATTAGTCACACTAAAATAATGTTTAATTGCCAAATGTTATATAAGCTTTTCTAGCAAACAAATTTGAGTTATTCATCACACGTTTTACCTGAAATTAAGACATAGAATGCAAGGTTTACTAGGTCCAATCTAATCCGAGTACTCTTTCAATTCATAACAAAGCCCAACCCGAGTAAGCTCCCACGGCCCAATCACAATCCAGTAACTAATTAACGGTTTTTGCATTCTTAACCCCGTTATTACTACTACCTTCATCTTCACATTATTAATTGAAAGACTAAAATACCCTTCGTTAGTGTAGTATGTTATTGTCCTCACTTGTGTTACTGTGAATTCAAATCTTTTACTGATTTTTTTTTTTGTGTGATTCTTTATTGAACATTAATGTTAATATATTATGATTTTTTAATGTATTTTAAAACATTAAAATCAGTATATTTTGGGGCCTTTAAAAAGCCTAAACCCTCCATCAGAAAGATGGTAAAAAAAACTAGAAAATTTAAAAAATGGGTACTCTAGAAGTGGCCATTGAAATATACTATAGAGGGTAGAAAGGTCACTTTCAAATTCATGGAGTGATAATAGTAATATATGGGGTGCATGTAGTAAAATCTTGAATTAAGTTACCAATTGACCCAATCTTCTTATTCTTTTTTATTCACATCCCTTTGACTAAGCAAGTAATTTATTTATTTTTTCTGTCAAGAATTTCTAGAGTTAATGTTCAGAGACTAATTCCTTTGAGAATAGTGAATGGTTATTAATTCAATAAACTTTCCAACACAATACAGATTAAACATAAATTTCTCCGCGGTTTATTGACATGTTCCCTTATATGTAAACTAATTTTTTGGACATGTTTTATATTTTACAAAGATTCTTTCTTCAGCTAGAGTTGTTGAAATTAAATGTAAGAGTTTGAAATGAAAATAATAATTGGATTTGAAAATAGCTTTCACATTTGTATATAATATAATTTTCTCAACCATAGTAACGAATTAAACTACGCTACTTCTATTATCATGAAGGAACAATGTTTATGAATATGTTTTTAAAGGAAGAGAATATTTTGTTACTTACAAGAACGATTAGTTTTGTATAAAATATTTTCATGAAGGAATAATATTATGAATATTGTTTTTAAAGGAAGAGGATATTTAGTTATTTAAAAGAATGTTCAGTTTTGTATAAAACTCCTCTAGGGAAATATTATGGGGACCTTAATCAAAGTTCATTTTGTTTCTCTGTGTTTTTACAATTTTTTATTTAGTTATAGACCTTAAATGATTATTAGTTAATATAAATATAAATAGATTAAGCCAATGAGAATATAAGTTTAAGTACAGAAATATAAGTAAAAATACATTTTGATTTTATAATTTTCATCTCTAATAAATTAATATTATTATCATCAACCTTATGAATGCACAGAAACTATTTTGACACCTACACATTAGGTGTGGGTAAAAATAATTTTATTTTGAAAATGTTTTTTTTTTCCTGAAAATGTTCAATTTAGGGTTAAAATAAGATTTATTCTCTAACTTGTTTTAAATTTTAAATAAGCAATTTTATTTTACCTTTCAACGTTTACAAAAATTTGCCCTTTAATCTTATTCGTTTCTCACATTAAAAAATTATATATAATACATTTCTCTAACCATTATTATTTTAGGTGTTGATTACACTTCTTTCTCTTGCATTTGAGTCTTCTCATCGGTTAACAAATTAATTAATTAATTCTTTGATGGTTTTCATTTAGATTCGTTCAGAAGAACTTATCATATTGTGAAGAATTTTATCATTTAAAAACAACATCTACAAGGTGAATCATCTTATTATTTATCTTACCTATACTATTCAAAATGTTGTAGAATGTTTAACTAGTTCAAAGATAATGTGGATGGAAGTAATATCATATTATTATTTTTTGAAGTGATAGGGTATGAGATGGTTATATTTTTTTTTTCTAAACTATATAATTTTTAATGGAAAATCAGTTTTTTTTTTATTTATCAAGAATGTAATTCTTGCATTTGACAAACTTATAATATAATTTACAATTTGATTATTCTATAAATTATTTATTACAATAATAAGTTAACAACTACTTAAATAAAATCTAAGCATTTGAATATAGTATTTGATTACAAGAACCTCACATACTTAAAAAAGCTGAACAAAATATTTAATTTGTAATGAGAAAAATATAGCATTATTTACAATATAGTGAGACTAATTCCACCACCAGTTTTTTTTTTTTTTTTTTTTTTTTTCTTTCTTTCCATACACAAAGGTTGAAATTGGAAAATCAAATAGGTGACATAAACCATCGGACAGCTAGCATTTGAAAAACATATATACAAAACAATACGTCATGTTATAAAATGATAATTAATTGAAGGATGTAATTTAAAATTAGGAATTTCTTTTATGTAATTAATTTATTATTTATGCATGTGTTCACTGTCATAAATCAATATAAAAAAAAATCATAATTTACAGGACTTAATCAGTGATTACAATAAAAGTTTACAAACGTGAACAATTAATAAACCAAACAATTAAGAAGGGTAATTAGAAATTGGAAACTAAGTTAAAAAAAAATAAAATAGGGTACTGAGATTTAGTATCGAAATCAAATTTGGGAAGTATATGGTCAAGTCAATAATTACAAGAACAAAAGTTAATATATCTTTTTGTACCCTTTCTTTGCATACATTGCAAAACCTCTAAAACACTAACCTGACAGATAATTATTAAAGTAAAGTTATTAAAGAAAAGTTGGGTAAGTGAAGGTGTTTTACTAACAAAAACTCAAATTTATCGTTAATTTTGTTTTAAAATTTTTTTTCTTAAAAAATACTTATAAATTTTGTTGAGAAAAAAGTTTATAAGAATTTATTATATTTTTTTTTGTAAAATATTTTATATAAAATATTTTTTACAATAAATTTTATAAAAAATACTTATAAATTTTATAATTTTGTAAAAAATAATATTCACGAAAAAATTATTTGTCAATTAAAATTAAAAAAAATATATAGAAAAAAAGTCTTTTTTTACAAATTTGCAAAAGAAATTTCTAATAGATCAGATTCATCAATCTAAATACCTAACATTTCAAATCCAAAAGGCTCAGTTAAGTCTTAGTTTGTAACAAATCTAAGTACTTTTAGAATGCTATAAGGCCAATTTGTCAAAGAAAATCCCAAAGGGTATCCATATATATATATATATATATATATATATATATATATATATATATATATATGCATTTTCTGTTCAATCTGATAATGATATGCAGATAACAGCTAACCACCCTGCAATCACAAGGTACTGACTGCATAATATATCCAGCAGATCATTCACCATAAGAAAAACAAAAACAAAAAAAACTGAAGTTATGAGTACATTTTTAATCAAAATAGAAGTTTAAGTTGGAAGTAATGCAGATTAATAATAACAGTAAAAACCAATTCTGATTAGAAAACAGTGCTATATCTTATCAAAGTGTTCAAGTATACTCCTTTCAAGAAACTCATGAAATATGAAGTACAAAAAAAGAGAAGAAGAAAAAGGGAAGAGAGGAAGAAAACTAATTAAGCAACAATATCCTCAAAAAGTATAGCAGAAAGGGCACTCCCTATAGTTTTTGTATGTACAAAGAACAAAATCTACAAGCACATGCAAGCACCCTTGTTTTCCCTTATATATATAAACCTCAAAACTCTTGCATCATGATGATCACAATAAGAATCCAGGATTGACCCAACAAGCCAATTCTCTTTTTCATCATCAGTCCTCAGGGATGCTCTGAAGTGCTGGTCTCCATGGCCGTTGAAGTGCTTGGAAGCCTCCACTGTGATCCATCAACTGAGACAAAACCTGCTCCACCTTCAAGTCCCTCACGTCCACTTTGCTCAACAACTCCTCAAGCTGCTTCTTACTGATCTTGATCTTCACCTCCATCGTGGTGGCGCTGACAGCACCAAAAGATCCCTTATCTGCTGAAAAATCCCAATCCTCATCATCATCACTGTCATATCTGCAAGACGATTGGCTTTTCAAGCAGTTTCCCATTTTGCAGAAAGCTCGAGAGTGTGCTTGTGCAAAAGGAGAGAATGAAAGAGAGAGAGAGAGAGAGAGAGAGAGAGAGAGAAGAAAGAGGAAGAATGAAGGTTTGTTTGTTATGTTATGTTATGATGAATGAAATGGTTGAAGAAAAATGTAAAGAAGGATAGAGGGTTACAGAGAGAGGTGGAGGATATATAAGAGATGGGTGGTGAAGGAGAGAGTCACATGAGAATGAGTCAAACTTAATATTTTCCACGTAAGGAGGTGTTTGGTTGTGTGTGTTTTTCTTTCTATCTTCTCTTACGTGGAAAAGTTTTGGTCAAATGGATCCCACCGTGGAAACTGGCGGCTTTTGGCTTTTGCGTTTGCCTTTTCTCTCCAATGGAAAAGGAGCTTTATAGAGTAGTAGTGTGCATGGGCATAACGTAATATTATGCTCTGAATTTTAGCTACCAATTTATTACTGTTTGATTTTTCAATAACTTATTATTCATATAATTGATTTGTATGTAAATCACCAGAATCCCAAATGTTTAAATGAAAATTTTTATATTTTAAATTTGAATAAACTATTGTTTTAATAGACTTTTGTATATAATAGTGTTTTAAACTATTGTATGTTTTATATTTAATTTATCATTATCTATATACAATTAAATATTATCTCACATATTGAAATGATTTTTTTTTTGATTTAAAATTTAATTTATAATTTTAAAGCAGTTGCAAAATGACCATTTGATACTTTATGGTCAATTTTTTGGTTGTCTTTTTCAATCAAAGAATTCACCGGAGAATTAAACAAAAAATAAACAAAAAGCATATATACATATCATGTATTTACGAATTAAAGAAAATCATATTTACAAATTTTTAAAATTTATTTAATTAAGGATTAAATTTATTAATATAAAAGCGTATAGCTATAAATTAAAGGAACTAAAAACAAATTGTTTTAAATAATTAATGTGTTCCTTAAATATACGAGATGATATTAATTCAACCATTAAGAATGAATATTTTAATTTAAACTCCATAGATGTAAAAAACAAATTAGTTTCCAATATTACAATCTAATAATAAAATAGTCTGTAGTTTATTATGTTAAATTGATTGGTAAAATTATATTTTAGTAACAAGATAATTTCACAAAAATAATTACAAGATGATTACACCTTTAATCATTTAAATAAATAATTTACTTATTTAAATACTATAATAATTTATTTTAGTACTGAATTAGAAAGCACGCCTATGTCAGCATAAGTTACTGTTTTTTACAACAATATATTCGTTATTCTTAGCCTTTTCCAACAAGGAAAATAATATTTGTCCTTAAAAAAAGTCAAATTGACTGCATAAAATTATTTAAAAAAAAATTATTAAAAGTTATATATTACCAAAATAATCACTAATATCTTCAATATTACATTTCTTTTTGTGTTTTAAACATGTCAGTCGTTATAATTTTAATATCTTCTGAATAACTAAATTTTAGTTTTTTCTTTTCTTTTAGAAAATAAAATTATATTTTTCAATAATTAATGCAACCCTTCTAAAAAATATAGAAACTAAAAATATTGTTGTACCCTACCAAACAAGTTTGCAGAGCACGTGATTCATGAAAAATATTCTCGCACGTCAATTTGGAAACATCATTTATTGTAATAGTTTATATTCAATTCGCTTTCTGTAAGAATTACTGATTTTTTTTTAAATATTTACAGTATTATTAAGAATGTTTTGCAGCATATACCAGTTTTATTTTTATTTTTCTTACAAAACAAGTTAAATTTTATAAATTAACTACCATTATAGTTATGTTTTCATACTTTCATTTCATCTGAACTCCATACGGTTTTACTCTCAGATGTTACATTATTCCACTCAAAACTGTCCTTCATGGTTCAAACATTTTTTTTTATTGAATATTTAATTGATTGTACATGTCCATTATAAAAGTAAAATGAATGTTAATTTTTATATTTAATTGTTTATAATTTTATTTTTTTATTTAAATGATGTATGTTTATAAAAATAATCATTGAGAGTGATAAGACTTAGATGAATTTGTAGTCATATTTTTTTATTATACATAAACAAATCATGGTTTAATTTGCAAATTAAGTATTGACAAATATATTATAAACAAATATCCTGCTATTTTATTGATGGTCAAAGTCACAAAATAATATAAGTGATGAGAAGTTCAGGAACATTGATCCGTTACTGTTGGTTTCGTTTGGAAATTTAAATTTTGTATTGGATCAAACGTCGCTGAAACATTCATATGAGTATTTCAACAAGTGTCATTTAATATTTTGTTTTTGAATGAATGCATATTTTTAATATAGATGTATTTATGATATGTATGGTTGTTGTATGTTAGTATTTGAATGAACTTTAATCTTTATAATTTGTTAATTAGTATTTTTTTTCTATACATTTTCTTACACAGTGAAAACTTGTTTCAATAATACTTTTTGGCTTGTAAGTTACAATAACATTATACCGTGTATACAAGTAAATAAGTAAATATAAGTATATCGAAAAACATATGTTTATATATATATATATATATATATATATATATATATATATATATATATATATATA
>Ga0209589_1004950_pt1 | contig 22822 bp, 8 predicted proteins | sample CowpeawhiteBW_FD_187525 | JGI IMG/M metagenome (GOLD analysis project Ga0209589, IMG submission 187525) | Root nodule microbial communities of legume samples collected from California USA - Cow pea white BW (SPAdes) (version 2) | ecosystem: Host-associated > Plants > Roots > Nodule | place: USA...
ATATATATATATATATATATATATATATATATATATATATATATATATATATATATATATAGATGTATTTATTTATTTTATGTATAACTTATTCCACTTAACAGGGGAATATTTTTGAAAACTTATATTCCAGATCGAAAGTTATGTTTTCATCTGTTAATGTCCTTAGGGATAAGGAATGACATTAAACGAATCTAAACACCCATCGTCTTCAATTAAAGGCCATCTGTCTAAGTACAAGTATCAAAAGCAGTAGTCTTCTTACTGATACTTATTAATTTACTTGAAAAGATATTAAAATGGTTCGAAACAAGCATAAATCTGTGCAAGGTTTTCAGAAGAAACTGATACACAATAGAAATGGCCAATTTGTATATTGGTAAACTGTAATTTGCACTGGCAACACCAATATTAACTTGATATATCACGCTGGCATTCAGAAGAATGCGTAGTTTATGTGATTTCTGCATCTTTTATGGAGCAGCTCTACTTTTCTGAAGGAAATGGATGGCAATGCTTTGGGCTATTTTTTGGTTTCTGTTCATCTGTTTTGTTGAACTATATTTGTCTTACAAAACATAATTTGGTGATATGTTTTGGTTTCCTGTTTAGTAATTCCCACACTAGGTTTCAAATGAAAGCAACATCAGGGTTGCTTTAAAACTATATAGTATGCAACTTGAATTTACAAACTCTAATGCAGACCTTTACTTCTGAAATGTAGACCCAAAATATAGACTAAAACTCAGCTGATACTGAATAATTCAAAAGTCTGATCATTCACTTTCACTTCCCTTGGAAACAGAATTAATGATGTGTGGGAAGAAGTAGACGCTGAAGGAGTGGAACTCGAAGAAAATTTGATTCCCCTTTCTCATACATCTATCTACCTATGATACTCTTTCATTAAACCTTTGGACTCATCCATCCGTCAAGAAAAAATCATCACCATTTAAATAACCACACAACAATATGAAGACATGTTGATTCTTTTCTTGTTACTTGTGTTTTGAGGAGAGGAAGACTCAATCATCTTCCACATAACTTGGATATCTGAGTATTCTCCACAAGACTCCATATCTTTATAAAGATTCAGAAGTCCATTTCTGTGTCCTGTGTTGAACTCCATAAATAAAAAAGCAATATCAAAGAAAAGTTAACTATGTGAATCACAGAATCTCAACTTCAAAGTAGTTTTACCTTTAGATTTGAACATGAAGTTTGAAGTGACTTTCAGAAGGATACTCTTAATTGGGTAGATAGACATCCTCTTGAAGTACCTCCAACCCTTCTTCCAGTTCCCCATTTTCTGGAGCAGATTGCTAGCTTTCTCTTCCTTGCACCCTCCATTTTATATGTGTGAACTATGCCCTTAAAAAAATAATGCAATGATTTCTAGCAAAACACCAAGATGAATCCTTCCATATAAGAAAGCAACAAATAAAAGACAAGGCCTTTTCTGTCCTTATTTAGTTTTCAATCTTCCATAAAGTATTAAAGACATTTGCTTGATTATCACATCAGAACTGTTACTATATTTCTACTGTCTAAAAGCTAAGATACTCATGCTTATGGTACTTCTTCAATATATCAGAAAAATAAGTCATGGTAAATTATCACAGGGTATGAAACATTATTTTCACTTTCTCATTAAATTTTACCAGAAATTGTAAGACTGTAGAAAAAAATGGATCTTTATAGTTTATGACAGATAATGCAGGTCAACAGTTATAAACAATGAGTTGGAGGAAATTGATTTGGACTTTGCTTCCCTACTTATTCAACTCACTAAATATTCTCAATCTAATTGCATCTATAAGCAAAACGGTGGGGTGTGGGCCCCTTTTGAAGCGGTTGGTTGGTTTATCTTCAATGTCTTTGTGTTTGTTTTTCACTTTCTCTGTACTTTTATGCACCAGAATAAAGATTTTCTTTATCAGTAAAATTGAATACATCCATAATAACTCAGACAACATGAGTTACCCTTAATCCAAAACAAAGATTTGATTTTTTATCAGAAACAGTTGCAGTTGGTAATGTTAATGATATTTTGGATGTTTGTTTAATTTTTTCATTTTTAACTCAATATAATATGATTCTGTAAAAGAAAACTGTGGAAGTAATTCTATGAAGATTGTTCTTATCTTAACAAGTTGTTGAGATTCAATTCATCTGATCTTTCTTTAAGAGAAATAAGATTTATTATTATTATTCCATGGAAGAGACTTAACATCCTCAGAGGTTGATATTAAAAGCCAAGGTTCTTGAATTGGCACAATTTAGTAGGACCATAAGAGTGGTTAATGTTTGAAGGGTCATTTGGATACTGTTTCAATCGCTTTCTGTGTATAGTTTAATTTTGGTGAGTGAAATTTAAAAAGTTAGACCGTGGCATGTTCAGGAGCTATTTTTTTGAGGTGTTTCAACCACTTGTTATGACATCTCACCAACATATATGGTTTGAATTTGAATTTATCTCTCTTGTTGTCTTTGTGTGTGTGTTTTATTTGGAGAGAGTGAAGATTGGAATATTTTTGGTGCATATTCTTGGTGTTTCAGATAACTTTCACTATTTTGTTTTCTGAATTGAGAAAAAAAAAATGGAAGGAATGAAATCGATTATAGCGTAAAGATGAGAAAGAGAGGTTCTCTTGATACAAACCTATCAATTAAAGATATTCAAATGTTTTTGTTTGTGGGTTCTTTACTTAGCTGGAATTGTTTATGGATTTTCTTACACTAGTTTTTATATGCAGATATAAACGTCCTGAGTAGTTATTTTCAAGTACAATTTTTCTACCGATTTTTTATACTGCTGAACATTACAAATATACTGTATTGATGTTTTCATAAGAAAATCTGCAGACATTATCAATTTTCTCAAAAAAAAAAATATTGTGGAAATTTTTGTATTTGCTGTAGAAAAATACTTAGGAGTTTTCTGTAGAGTTTAAAATATACTGCGTTTGAAAATGAATTAAGAAAGTCATTGTAACTAGATTTCTATATTTGTGAATGATTTTGAGATTCAAAGTGTTGAGCTCTTGAAGACCCATGCTAATCCTAGAACATAAAATATGGCTTAAAACTAGTTGACTTTTTGATGGATAAATGTAGCTGGGGAAGAGAAGGAATATTGTAAGTTGTAAATCTATTTTCACATTGAAAAAAGAAAAGAAATTCAAGAATGAGATTGTGGAAAATGTTAGAAAATTAGAAAGAAAATATAGCATTTGCATTCTTAGTTCATAAGTTGCTATTTGATGTGCAACATTAAGAAAGATAAAAAAAAAAGAATTTCAAATATAATAAAATGCATGTAGAGAGGTGGAAAAATTAATCTTTTCATTTCCTATCATTTGTGTTGCTAAAAATTTGTGATTGTTAAAAATATTTTTCTATATAGTTTCTTTTGTACATTTTCTTTTTTTCTCGATGTTTTTTTTATCGATGAAAATTTATGATTTAAATATGTTTTTAGTTTTAAACTTAAATATAAAATTGTAATTTTTTAATATTTAAACTTTGATATATTTTTATTTTTAAATTTAAAAATTAATAAATATAGTTTTTCTAATTTATGTGAATTTCTTTTACATATTAATGTTACATGATATTAGAGTATCACAAGTGGAAGAAAAATTTTATTATAAAAGAAAATTGTTTTTACACATTAAAAAGGGAGAAAATTAAGCTTAACAAAACAGGTCAACTTAAAGATAAAGTCAACAAAAGGTCAGGTCTATATAATTTTACCATAAAACTCTATCAAATTTGTATGTTGGTTTAGTGAAATCTATTACATGTATTGATCAAATTCCAATAGCCCAAGTAATTACCATGAGATTTAATTTGGTTGGAACCAATTGAACTAATTAAAGTTTGATTTTCATTGCGGAGTTGATTGGATGGACCTTGACAAATAAAAAATATACTTATTTGATAATTTGTAAACAAAATAAATTTTTAAAAAAATATACTTTCAAGATAAAACAATAACAGTTCAATTTTTTTTCTATACTAAATTTAAAATTTGTAATCTTTAAAATTTATTTCTTGTTTAGCATAGTTATTTTTATTAACCTATTTGGTTAACTTTTAGGATTTTTTTTTTCCCTAATTTCTCTTAATTTTATTTTATTTTCTCCTTCTTCCCTCTTATGACAATATGATTCCTTTTTATCTTTTTGTTTTATCTCTTGTTTACTTTTCATTTAATGATTTATCTTCTTTTTCTTTCTGCTGGTCATATTGTCATAAATAGAAATCTAAGATATGGTAATATGTGAGTAGAATGTAATGTTTGTTTCATTCGATTTTTAAAATTTAAAAGTGTGAATAAAAAGAATTATTTATAAATTATACTCAATGGTAAAAGATATAAAAAAGTTTAGATTTTTATTTAAAAGAAAATAAAAAGTCTTTGTAAAAAAAAAAAAAGAGCTTAAAAACTGAACTTAAATTAGATTTTATATTACATTACAAGCAATTATGGTTCTATTACAGAGAAACAACCTATCATAGGTAAAAGTTCACCATCCAAAATATGTAAATATGTGTTTAGATCATATCTGAACTCATATCTATAATTTAATCTTCTAATAATATCATATCATGTTAGGTATCACTAAGCTTCTCTCATCTCCACAGAATTCTCATTCATAAACACTAAAAAAACTCTTCAATCTTTTGTTTCTCAACTCTTACAATTTTCTCATTTTACCTCACACAGCAGTTATTTGAATGACAATACTACATTATCAAACATACAAGTGTTAAGTGTTGAAACAAATGTTATTATCTTACATATGATAGTACAGTACAGTGATACAGTGGTCAGTCTATAAATCCTCAGTAATCCACACAGGCCTATTAAAGCATTGGTCTAAACAAAAATATCAAATTCTAATTTTTCTAATTTTAAATTTCAATTAATTCTTTATTTAATGGACGAGAGTAAAGGAGGAATAAGATCCCTATTTTGATTTATGTCTTGTATTTTATTCCATATATATATTATTAATGAACCATTCCTATCCATAAAAAATTAGATGTATATCTTTTCTTTTCTTGTTTGTCTTCCTTCTTTATCCATTACTTTAGCATACAAGTTAGAGCTATCAAAATGGGTTATCTGACCCAACCCGATTCGATCCACGTTGGGTTGACTACTTAGTGGATAAACCTAATCCAACCCACTTATTAGCAAGCCAAAAAAATTAGAACCCGACCCAACCCACCACGGGTTGATGGATTAAACGAGTTGGCTCACTGGCTCACTTAATTAAAAAAAAAACACAATTTTATTCTTCAATCCCAAGAAAACTAAATTATAATTCCGATTAAAATCTAAATAAACTTCATTACAGTCCAAATAAAATCTCAAATTATGTTAAACTCCAAATACAAACCAAAATCACAAAAATATAAATTACTATCTAACATCAAATCATTCTTGTCACTTGTCAAACTATAATATTAGTAGAGCCGTCAAAATGGGTTATAAGACGTGAGCCAACCCGGCTCATCACAGGTTCAGGTCGGGTTGGGTTGAAAAAAAATTACAAATTTCAGTACGGGTTAAAAATGAACCCAACCCACTAAGAACCCGACTCATTCGGGTTGAACCCGTGATGAGCCGGGTTGGCTCACCAATCCACCAATAAATTTTAAATTTTAAATATTAAATTAATATATATATATATATATATATATATAATAGTAAAAAAAATAAAAACCTAAACCTAAATGATATTCTCTTTAATTCACCAGTGCATCTTTTTGTTTGCTGTTGTCGTCTTGAAACCGCTGCTTCCAGACTTCACATTATTTGATTGTTCATCATTTCCACGGTTCTAATTTCTATCTCTCATCTTTCTCCCTCACTTTCACTTCATACTTTATTTTGGTTTAAAGTTATGCTACTTGGCATGTTTGGTTGTTTGTTTATATAGTTAATGTTTGTGGTGATTACAGAACAAAATGAATTTTGAAACAGTAGATGATTATCATGTTAATGATAATTTGGATGATTCTTTGCCACCAACTGTATAAGAGATTGATAATGAGGGTACAAATTTTGGTAGAGAAAGTAAGAGACCTAGGGGAACTAATTCTAAGGTTTGGGATCATTTTACAAAAATTGGTATAAAAGAAGGTAAAGAAAAGACAAAATGTAATGCATGTGGTGCATACTATGTTTCTGGTGGTTCAAATATAGGGACCTCAACAATGTTACGTCATTTGCCAAAGTGTACGGTCTTAAAGAAATTAAAAGACAATGACATGGGAAAAATGATAATTGATCATACTAGAAAATTAAGATCTAAGGAAATTGACCAAAAAGTTGTAGATGACTTTATTTCAATGGCTATTATTCAACATGGGCTTCCATATATCTAAAGAATTGTTTGTATATCTAAATTTTGCTTTGTTGCTTGACTGGGGAATAGATAGGAAGATTTTTTCTATCACATTAGACAATGCTAGTGCCAATGAGGTGTTGCAAAAAATTTTACGTGAGCAATTGAATTTGCAAAAATAGTTTGATATGTAATGGTGATTACTTCCATGTAAGGTGTAGTGCACATGTCTTGAATATTATTGTGCAAGAGGGATTAAGGGTGGCTTCTGATGCTTTACATAAGATTAGAAAGAGTATCAAGTATGTAAGAGGATCGAAGGCAAGAAAAATTGCATTTAAATGATGAGTGGAAAAAGGGCTGAAAAAATGTGTTTAAATGCAATTTTTCTTGCTTTCGATCCTCTTACATACTTGATACTCTCTCTAATCTTATGTAAAGCATTAGAAGCCACCCTTAATCCCTCTTCCACAATAATATTCAAGACATGTGCACTACACCTTACATGAAAGTAATCACCATTACATATCAAACTATTCTTCTATTCCCCAATCAAGCAACAAAGCAAAAAAAATTTGTGCCAAATCATGACCAGTATGTGGAGGTTCCGTTTTACAAAAGGCAATAATCTTACTCTTTAACCTCCAACTCAGATAAACAGAATGAGCAGTCAAACAAATAAACCCTTCTTAATTTATAGAAGTCCAACAATCAGATGTCAAACAAATTTGGCTATGAGATTTACGCATTGCGAGTTTCACCCTCTCTTTGTGTTCATAAAATTTCTTTGAAATATTAGACACAACTGTATTCCTACTTGGAACTTTTACTTCTGGATTTAGATACACAAAAAATTCTTTAATCCACTTATATTCAACAAAATTATATGGAAGCCCATGTTGAATAATAGCCATTGAAATAATGTCATCTACAACTTTTTGGTCAATTTCCCTAGATCTTAATTTTCCAGTATGATCAATTATCATTTTTCCCACGTCATTGTCTTTTAATTTCTTTAGGACCATACACTTTGACAAATGACGTAACATTGTTGAGGTCCCTATATTTGAACCACCAAAAACATACTATAAAATTTCTTTGAAATATTAGACACAGCTGTATTCCTACTTGGAACTCTTACTTCTGAATTTATATACACAAGCAATTCTTTAGTCCACTTATATTCAACAAAATTATATGGAAGCCCATGTTGAATAATAGCCATTGAAATAATGTCATCTACAACTTTTTGGTCAATTTCCCTAGATCTTAATTTTCCAGTATAATTAATTATCATTTTTCCCACATCATTGTCTTTTAATTTCTTTAAGACCATGCACTTTGACAAATGATGTAACATTGTTGAGGTCCCTATATTTGAACCACCAAAAACACAACATGCATCACATTTTGCCTTTTCTTTACCTTCTTTTATACCAATTTTTGTAAAATGATCCCAAACCCTAGAAGTAGTTCCCCTAGGTCTCTTACTTTCTCTACCAAAATTTGTACCCTCATTATCAATCTCTTATATTATTGGTGCCAAAGAATCATTCAAATTATCATTAACATGTTAATCATGTACTGTTTCAGAATTCATAATTCATTTTGTTCTGGAATCACCACAAACATTAACTATATAAACAAACAACCAAAAATGTCAAGTAGCATAACTTTAAAACAAAATAAAGTATAAAGTGAAAGTGAGGGAGAAAGATGAGAGATAGAAATTAGAACCGTGAAAATGATGAACAATCAAATAATGTGAAGTCTGGAAGCAGCAGTTTCAAGACGACAGCAGCAAACAAAAAGATGCAGTGGTGAATTAAAGAGAATATCATTTAGGATTAGGGTTTTATTTTTTTTAATATTATATATCTATATATATATATATAAATTTAATTTAATATTTAAAATTTATTGGTGGGTTGGTGAGCCAACCCGGCTCATCACGCATTCAACCCAAATGAGCCAGGTTTTTAGTGAGTTGGCTTCATTTTTAACCCATACTGAAATTTTTAATTTTTTTTTCAACCCAACTCGGTCCAAATCCGTGATGAACCGGGTTAGCTCGTAGGTTATTTTGACGGCTCCAAAACATAAAAGTTAATATTAAAACAATAATATATATTTTTAATTTTATTATAAAAAATACCAGTAATTAAGCAGTTAAGTTTTTCAATTATCAAATTCTTTGTTTCAGAATTATATTTTTAACTATACATAATTATAATAATTAAATATAGTTATGAAAATAAATTATTTATTTAAATATAACAATAATTATATTAATTTTTTAATACAAATTAAGAAAAAAACAAGAAAATATAATATTATTTATTATAAAGAAAAATAAAATAAAAATTATAAACATATATATAATTCATTTAATATAATTAAGTATTAGGCTTGGAAAACCTCAATTACTCTATTACTTTAGTGGTTTTAAATTTGAATCATTTAGATTGAAATGCTAAATAAGAGGGAGTCACATGAAATTTGAGTATTTATCACATATTATACATTGATATATAAATTACAATTTCGTAAGTAAAAAAATAAGAATACAATGACATAATAATAATAATAATAATAATAATTATTATTATTATATTATTGTTTTAATTATTTTTATTAATTAATGTAATTATTATTGTTAGTATAATAATAATAATTATAATTATTATTGAAATAATAAAAAATGTAATTGTTATTATTTTATTAATATTATTTTTATAATAATAATAATAATAATTAATATTATTATAATAATAACTTTTTTATTTTTATTGTTATTATTATTTTATTATTGTTAATATTATAAATATGATTATTATAATTACTATTGATGTTAAATGTTTCTGTTATAAATAAATTTTCTATTAAATGAAATTAATTTTATACAAGTTATCAATTTTTATTGAAATTTATTTTATAAAAATCAAATATTATAAATATGATTATTATTATTATTATTGATGTTAAAAGTTTCTGTTATAAATAAGTTTTTTTATTAACTGAAATTAATTTTATAAAAGTCATCATCTTTTATTGGAACTTATTTTATAAAATCACTATTTTTATATTCTTCTCTTATTCTCTAACTTTCTGCTCTCAATTTTCATAATGTAAATTCATAGAATCGCGCTTAATGGAAAACTCTACTTTTATAGTTACTGTGAAACGGTCTGTCCATATTTTAATGAAAAAACAATGAAAAAAATGGAAAAAGAATGAAAGATACTAATTTTACTTTTAACAAAATAAAAATAATGTTTTTAATTATTAAATAAAGCATTTAAACTGCAATTATGTTTTATTTCAAAAAATATTACATAAAAAAATAATGTCTTAAAATTTATTTCCTTTAAATTTATAAAAAATAAAATATATAATAATTTCTCTCTTCGTATCTATCTTCATTTACCCATTAAGAAGGATGAGTCGTTGGTTATGTTGGGTTACAAGTAGAAATATATACCCACAGATATCCGTGGAAAAAATCTATATCGGTAAAAGATTGGATATTGTAAATGGATATGTGGTAGGTGGTAGCATATACACGTATGTACCCGCATGTTAACAGGACGCGTACTAGTATCATAATATTCATACCTGTGGATATCTGTACCCGTTATACTATAATTTAAATTAAAAAAATAAAAAAATATATAATTAAAATATTAACATATTGATTTTGAATGAATTATTCCTTATCAATTGATTTAAAAAATCTTTATTTCTATGTAAACTATCATTCAACACTCTTTAAATAAGTTATTTGAACTTTGTTTGAAAGTTATGAATGTTATGTGTCGTATTTTATTTGAATTTACGATTAAAATATGTTGTTAAATATTTAAAAAAAAATTATAAATACTCGTGGATATTAAAAAAAATGCAGATACTCACATATGGGATACTCACACAAATATATGAACAGGTACGAGACGAAATATTTATGCAGCAAGTAAGCACTACAAGATGTCTCATTAGTAACTACTTATAGGGATCAAAAGTTATTAGTCACTATTACCAATTTACAAAATTAAAAAAAATTTGTTACTAAAATAGCCACTATTACAAAAAAAAAAATTATAATTGGTCACTAAATTGGTCACTTATTAATTAGAGACTTATCTAGTAACTAAGTCATTTTGGTAGCCAAAACCTAGATAACTAACGTTTAGACTAATTTTAAAAACCAATTTAGTGATCAATTATAATTTTTTATTCATATATTAGTAACTATTTTAGTAATATCTAAATTAGTCATTATAATAATTAATAACTTTTCATCATTAAAAATAATTATTAATAAAACATTTTGATGTAATGAAAATCAGATGAAATTATTATCCACATCCTATCCGTCTTGATTACATCTTAATTACAAGTAAATCTCCGGTGATTTGAGTCTAATGAGGCATCTTAATTTGTTATTACATGAGATCCTCATCATTCCATGCTTCTAGAAATTTGGATTTTGACTACACCAATCTTCATGGTATTACGTACCAGGAAGTTTTTTTTTTTTTTGCAAAGCCACCCATGAAAGCTTTAATATTTCACAACACCCGTGGGCCCCGCTATTCATGGCACCATAATGTTAATTGCAAACTCACCTTGTTTTGCTTATATCCTTTTAAACAGAAATTTTACTAGGGTTTTAATTCCTTTTTATAATTGTGTAGTTTACATTACTTTTAATCCGTCCATTGACTAAAATATATAATAACTTTAATAAAAACGTTTTAAATTTTGGATATTTGTATTGTACGTTTTATATTTTTTTCTTCCAAAACAAAAATTAATTAAAAAATAGTTTTCTGCATATTTTTTCTTTTTGTATGGCCTTGTTTGATATCCTTCAAAAATAAAAGTTAGAGTAATCGTGTGAGTGTATACGTGGTCATAGTACTTATATCTATCCTTTTTGATATTACATAAATAAAAAAATATGATTTTCAAGATTAAATATCGACGATCTCAAACATTTTTTTGTTAAAGAACGACTTAATCTTGACTTTTTCTTATAAATATTCTTTTATTAAAAATATATAGTGTTTATTAGATATTTTGGAAAAAGTAAAAATATTTTAAAACCTCATTAATTTTGTACATCTAGTTAAAGGTGGTTATGCTAATACCTTTCTTACGTAATTAACTCTTGAATCCTATTTCTCTTATAGTTCTTTATAATAAACTATGGTGATGACTCTTATATTTTAAATTATTTTTGTTGTCATATTATAACTCTAATTGCGACAATTAGATCATCTTATGAGAAAGAGTCCTAAGAAACAGTTGTGAGCTAGAAAACTAATTAATCAAGAGAAATTAGTTTTAATTGTTATCATTTCTACTTGTTGATAGAAATATGACTCTGTTTGATGTGAATCTTTGAAGAATTGAGTGAGATTGCTGGTTAGGTTGAATATGTGAAATTTATGATTTAATTTCATTGATTATAGTTGAATGTTGGTTGAATTAGTGAATGGTTGAGAATGACACTACAAGAAATCAGCTTATTATCTACGTTAATTTTTCGTAAGTAATGCGTTGTAAAAGAGGTAAAAGAGTTATAAAAGAATTGGCTTATATTGATATATATTTGTACACTGAATTGAGATTAATAAAGAGTTATAAAAGAGGTAAAAGAGACCATTTGAGCTAATTCATAAGTTGAAGTACCCTTTTTCTTCCTGGCTTTTGATATAGTGTTGGACACTAGATATGTATCGTCGGGTGCCACTTCGAAAGGCCAAGTCAGTGAGCTCTAGTTGCTATAACATTGGGCACCACTCTAAGACCACTAGGAACTCACTTGATAATGGTTCCAGTGGTTCAGAGCATTGGGCGTCATATTCAGGTTGCTTGACACTCACTTGACAAAAAGTTCCAATAGTAATTAGCGTAGCGTGTTGCTCAATTGTCGTTGGGCACCAAATTGGAATTTAAATTCCAAAGAGTTGTAAGGCTTGACCCTAAGCATTGGCTTCACCGTTGGGCGTTGGCATGGTTATCAAGCCCGTGGGTTGACTTGCACACCTGTACAAGTCTGGGCACTAGTCATAAGTTGACTCGGTTGCAAAATTGTTTTTTAGTGGACTCAGAGTAGACTTGGCTGACTTATAATAGACTCATGCATTCGAGAACAAGTCATCGAGTTCGTAGAATTGCACGAAACGACAACAAAATTCACCGTTCATTTTCAGATTTTAAACCCAAATGAAAACAACATTAAACCAAATCGAAAATCCAAATGGAATCAAAGGTGCAAAAGCCCAAATCACATGTCCAGTTGTTGGGCTGATAAAAATAACATGTCTTGAAAAGTTCCACATCGCCTAGGACAACCAAGGAAATGGGTGTTAGTGACTATATAATGGGCTCTAAGTCTATGATGTTTCTCGCCCCGAGTCAAAGAAACTCCAAGCTTATATTTGACTCTTCTTATTTGTTAATACTCTTATAATAAGAGCGTTGTGAGGTTTGGGTTAAATTATTGCTTGGGAAAGTGTGGATGTATTCGGGGCCAAAGGGCATGGGTGTGTTGTCTATATGTTTCCTTGTGTTTATTTTATTTTTCTATTAATAAAGTGATTCTCAGGGGGTTTTTCCCAACACCAGTAACCTTAATCGAAGAATAAAGAATGAAGCGAAAGAGAAAGAGAAAACATGTTTGATGAAAGTTGTGGTAGAGGCTAAGGAAGTTTAAGAAAGGAAGAGAAGACAAAGGAAATGACAAATTTAGTCAAGGTGTTCAATTGATGGTTATCATATTGAAGAGGTTGATACCACTCAAAGTAGTAGTAAGATGTTCAAAATACAAAGGAAAGGACAAATTTAGTCAAGGTGTTCAATTGAAACTTATATAACAATCATGTACGTTAACCTAAGTTATTTTAGAATTGTTGAACTATTGTTTACTATTTTCATTAATTGTAGTGATGAAATTTTGAATTGGTATGGTATTATATACTTCTTTTTTATATGAAGTATACTCTTACAAGTTTGTGAGTCGGGTTCACTAGTTGAGTCTACGAAGCTCTCATGAGTCTAGACTTTTGAGTCCAATAATCTTAGCATTGGATGTCACCGCTAGACAAAAAGATCAAACTATTGGACATAAATTTAATCTTTTCTACTAGGGAGCTCTCTACATGTTGAGATTGAACTATTCTCTTTTTCATTATTGGAAGTTATATCTCTTCATTTTCAAAATGGTAATCCTAAATGAAAATTTAAATTTTCTTAAAAGACTTAATATCTTATAGCACCTTAGCCAAAGTACATTATGCTCGGACATTGAAAAAGAAACAAAATTTATAAGATTTAATAAATATAAGATTTAATAAATATTAACAATGAAAAAGATCATGTGTGTATGTTCAGTCATGGGATTATTTTGATTGGCGAGATCATTTGGGTGGAAGCTTATGTAATGAAAGGAATGGTTTCGTGTTGTGAAGTAATTTTGGTAGAACTTTGTTGGGTACATTTTTACTAAGGAACCTACATGATCCTAGAAGACTAATCTCATTGAGAGGGAATTATATGAATGATGAGACGATCTTTATATCAAAGGAGGACCATAATTGTTACCTAAAAGATCATTGTAAACAGTGACAAAAGATCACATAACCATCTAGACAATGGTAAATACAACATAATCATCATATGCAAGTGAGAGCATACCTTAGATTGGGTTTACTTCCAACAATTTTCGAACTTAATATGATTTACGTGAACTAGAGATATGATAAATTAATAACATAAGAGAATTTACAATTTACGTAACTAGAGAAGTTTCCAATTGAACATGTTTTCATGAGATAAAACACTTTTGGGTCACTTTTACCCTATATATTTTCTTATAGATTGGGTTTGTCTTTTCACTTGAAAATAGATGTTTTGAAGGAATTGTATTAATAAACTGTTTTTACTACTACTTTTTAATTTAGCACTAAAAAACAGTTTGAAAAGATCTAGAATATAACTTTTACGGCTAATTCACAAGAAAATGACATTTAACATAGTTAAAAGAAAAAGTCAAAGATGATGCACGTAAACATTATTTTTAACTTTTTTTAATAAATAAATATTTGTGTTAATTTCAAAACAATTTTTTAAAACAAAAAAATAAAAAACATATATATTTATTTCAAAATTTTGTATTAAATAAATTTGTGGGCTAATGTTAGCTTAACATATACTAACTAAAATAAATATTAAAAGCAATTAAGATTATAATATTGATTTAGCAAATCCTAATCTTATTTATTTTTAATATTTATATTTATTTAAATTAGTATTAATCATATATTATACTTAAAATTTAAAATAAAAAAGGTTAACAGTTCGCTTGATAGACATTAACCATATTTACTTTTAATATTTTATTTATTTAAGTTAAAACATAATAAATTAAAATAAATAAAGCTAATTTTCACTTAACAAACATTAACCTTATTTATTTTTAATATTTATATTTATTTAAATTAACACTACTAAAAAATTACTTATTACCTGAAAATTTGTTTACAAAAATATTTTAGAAAGAAATTCCTGCACATTTTTCTTTAAAATTTTTTTTCATGAAATTCATTTGATTTTTGATACAAAATGTAATTGGCAAGAAATATTTGAGAATTTTGTAGCAAAATATTTTCTGTATGAAATACGTGCAAATATTTCCATGATAAATGATTTGCAACAATAAAATTTAAAATTACCTGCAAATTTTTTTACATATTTGTTAATTATATATATTTTTCCTACTAATAAAACTGTGCATGAAATACCTGCAAATTTTCCTTTGTAAAATTATTCGCAGAAAAGAATTTAAAATTACCTACGAATTTACATATGTATCTATCAATTATACAATTTTTCTTGCTAATAAAATTTCGCAACAAAAATATTAAAAAAATAAGATAATTAAAGTATTTCCTAATGTTTTTCCGTAATTTTTTTATTACTTGTGCAGAAAAGTAAAATAAAAGATCGAGGACGGTCACGGAAAGCAGGCCTTCATCGAAAGCACGCCTTCATCAAGAGGAACGAGGCCTCGACTTCAACGTCACGCTCTCCGATCATGAGAAGTACATCTGCACAACGAGCACATGAAGAAATATGACTGCTGCCGAAGAGTATAAATCGACATTCACCCTACCTTCAACCACACGCTTAAGGTATGCAAGGGAAGACGCAACTAAACGGGACAGGTACACTTCTCTTCTGATTAGGGTTTCTTTTGAGTCGATCTTTTTCGATTATTTTCTCCCTTTCGATTCTCTATCATTAGCCCTTTGCAATGAAGTTCATAATGAAGCACGACGGGAAAAATGAGAAGGATATTCACAATTTAAGGCGGGAAAGTTAGGTGATTCATTCATTTTTTTATATATTGTTTTTGCGCTATTGAATCTCGTTGTTACAGATTTCTTATGGTTTGGAATTTTGAAAAGCGTTGGTTATGGAGTTTGTGTGGCTTGTTGTTTTTGACGTGTTGAATTGCTCTTTTGATACACTTTTCAATATTCTACATTATAGATTTTTAAGCAAGATTCACAAAAGCATAACAAACCTTAATAAGGAATGCACATGAAAGCACGTTGCGGTTAAAGTACTTGTATCTTCAAGTAATAGAGCATGCGTATTTTATATTAAAAAGCATTATACTCTTTTTGGGACCTTGACAATGTTCTATTGGCATTCGTGAAGGATTAAGGATAATTTTTTGTTGTTGTTGTTAATATTGTTTGGTTGCGGATTGTAATCCAACTCAGGGACCTACAAGCAAATACAAACTAGATTTTTACATGTGTAGAAAGATGCAGATTGCAGATTGTTTTTACCATTGTTTTAGTGAATTAGAAAAGCATGTGTAGAAAGTTGGAAGCAGATATTTATGGATTATTGATTCAGTCTTTGAAGTTTGAACCAAAGATTATATCCCTTGTAGCCATAGTTAGCTAATTCGTTTTTACTTTTTGGTCTTAGATAGACATATAATATAGCTTTTCTTTACAAAAAATCTACAGAGTAAAATGAGGCAGGAACAATGCTTTTGGTGATCACTCCAAACATATGGGTTTTAGAAATTAGATTCTATTATTTTCTACCCCTCCTAGAGAGTGCCTTCTGAAGAAGATTTCTCATATGTTGTATCATGTTCCTAAAACATGCTTCTGAGAATTCATCCAGGGTCCTCTCTTGTTTTTTACTACAAAAACTTGTTTTCTTTTCTATAAAACAAAATAGATGAAAGTAGAGTTGTAGTTTATGATACATTTGTTGTTGTCTTTTTTGCAATGAGACTCAACACTGCCTCTATGTTTCCCTTACTATCAGAGTGGAATTATTGATGTTAGAAATGAAATACATAATAAGTCACCAACACATTAATAATAGACTAAAATGGTGTAATTTTGAAAAACTAAAGAAATAAAATACATAATTAAGTTTTATAAGGATTAGAAATAAAAGATTGAGATTGAATTGAAAACTTTTTTCTTTCTTTCGAAAAGATGTGCCTAATAATTAATCGTTTGGTAGTGTGGTTGCATTATGAATATATGATGATTATTGTGTGTAGGAAGCATAGAATTTGGTGAAAAGTAAAATAAATGGTTTTTGTGACATGTATTTGAGCATATATTTTGGGAAAGGGAATATTGGTGAGGAAGTTCCTAGGGGAATGGCATTCAAAAACATCACGATTTGGTAAATTTGGAGAAATCAGACTTGGGAAAGGCATTTTGTATTGCCTTTTGATAAGTTATATCATGTAATTATCTTTGTTTAACTCAACTAAAATATAGTTAAACCTGTGTTGATATATGAAACATCTCCTGCATAGGATTTTACTTAATAGAATGCAGTTATTCACACCAATTCTCATGCCTGATTCTTTTTGCATGAAAATACAGGCTCCTGGTTGTATTGAAAAGCCTGTGCAGTATAAAATGAAGTTATGGGTATTGACTGGAGACAAGATGAATGGAAACAACTGTCAACATTGGGCACATTAAGAAGGTTAGTTTTGGATTCTGTTTCCAATGAACTTGTATTAAATATAAGCTAATTTTGTTTTCCCTTTTCCTTTTATAGGTATGCTTCTGGTTTACTTTTAGATGAGACATGAAACAAATAGTGATCACTCTTGATTCTTGAGATATCTTGTCATTGGAAAAATAAGGGGGGGAGAATGGCTAACAAAGGTAAACGACCTTGGAAGTTATCTCAAAATAATTTTCTCTCTGTTTTATATGTTTTACACAATGATTTCTTAGGCATATCTTGAAATCGTTAAGGGGATTTAGCAAATAAATTTTTTGAAACAGTGTTCTAATAATTAAAGGAAGTCCAATTATTCTCTAAACATGATTTTGGAGTGTCCTTTCATAAGTATGTTGCAAAGCACACTATGCTTCCATCATTAGTAGTTTATCTTTCATGGGAGTATTGCATGTATTCAATTTGAATTTGTGTGTCATATATAATAGAAATTCCCTCATAAATAATAGAAATCCCTTAATATAGTCATTGCTTGAGGTATCAAAACATTATAATCACATTAGCAAAAAAGAAGAATGCAGGTATAGGATTAGGGGAGACAACATTATTTATAAGTTATGGGGAAAATTATTGGCATCAATGTTTTTGAAGGAATTGACATCGAAGATTCACTTGATTATACCTATGTGGTCTATGCTTTTACAAGCCTTTGAAAAGATTTACATTCTGAGTCCATAACAAATGAATAATTGAGGATTTTAATTCTAACTAAGTATTTTGAAGAGCTTATTGAAAGTTTATTTGAGCTTATGAATCGTATAATCTCTCTATTATTTCAATAAGATGCATAGTTAACCTTTTTCATAAATAACTCCTTTTTAGCTTATTCCATTAAGTTTAATGATCAAATTTAGAGAAGAAGCTCTACTGTGATACTAACTTAAGTTGTTTTCATGAACACGTACTTAAGCTACCGTCTCCACCCTCACATACCCTCACATATGTGTATTTATTCCGTGTTAACTAACATGTGGTCCCAAAATGTGAACCTGATTTGGTGAATTGTGCTAAACTATGGAGATTCATCTATTGTCAAGTTTTTGATTTTAAATTAATAATTTTTCCAAAAGCTACTTTCCTTGACCTCATGTCATAATGAGTAATGTTTTGATGCTGATTTTAGAATATTTGTACATAACTACTTTGGATATGCATCTGACTTTTACTTGTACATTTATTGTTTTGTATCTAGAAGGTGCATTTAGCTATTTTTTTTTCTTTGGACATGCTTGGGCTTTGTAGACCATTTAGAGAACCTTACCATTTAGCTTTTGATTTAATTTAATTATACTTTTGTCTAACTATTGTTGTGAATGAAACTAATTTGTTAGAATGATGGGCATGGATTCTTCTCTCCAAAATTTGCACGGTCTGATGCAGATGGCAAGGACCAATTTGGTGATTCAAGGCAAATATCATAACTGGCTCTCAAAAGATTAAAGTATTATATGTTTCTTCTTGAAAAAGTTCCTTTAAACAAAGATATTATGACATTTTGAGAGGCTTACTTTTATTCTATGTTTTTAATTTTTAAAGCTCAAATTAATAAAATTGTTTTCTGCGTTATTTTGTCTACATTGTTGATCATTTGAGCTTAATCTTTTGTATATTCGTGATGCTCGTAGGTAATTTTGCAGGGATAAAGTTATAATGTCATTTTTGAAATTATTGTAATTTGTTTGATATATTTTGAAGAATATTTTAAAGATTTGGAATAGCTTATGTAAAAATTTATTAACTTCTCATGAGTTATGTTATTCAGGATCATTTATTTGGTCAAAAAGCTAAATAGACGTAGAAAGTGTTTTGTTTTTTTATTTAATTAATATATGGTATTGATAATAATAAAATAAATAATTTTTTACAAATTATTTTGTCATTTAAAATAATATGAAAACAAAAATTATATAATTTTTAAAATTTATAAAAAGTTTCTTGCGAATTTTCTTGCAAAATTATTGGTAGAAAAAATATACATACAAATTCATTTTCGCAAAGAACAATTACCTGCAATTTTTTTTAATAAATTACCTGCAAATTTAAAATACGCAAAAATTACTTGCGAAATGTAAATTTGCAAGAAAATGTACTTGTGATTTTTTAGATTGATTTTTTTGCAGGAAAAATTGTTGTGAATATTTTTCATACAAAAATTTGCAAGAAATTTCCTGCGAATTTTGAAATTCCCCAATAACTAATTACTCACGAAGATATTACCTACTGATCAAAATTTATAAGAAAATTGGCAGAAAACACTTTTCCTGCAATTTTCTGCCAATTTTTGTAAAACATCTGCAAGAAATTTCCCATGAAATAGAGAAAATTCTAGTAGTATAATATGAACTTAACCTATACAAAATTATGTAATCTAAATATCAAAAGATTAATCTCAACAAAACATACACTAACTTAATTCATTTTTAATATTTATATTTATTTAATGTTATCATCCAAGTAGTTTATGAAATTAACATATCAATTTCCTCCTCAATAACATCTAAAAACATTATATCAAAATTGGATATATCGAATTTACTTAGCTAAATCAAATTTAAAATATCTATTTTTTCTTCAATGATCAAAATAAATCTCTTTTACTCTAGTTAGTCCTTTCTAATATATATATATATATATATATATATATATATATATATATATATATATATATATATATATATATATATATATAAAAGGCTGAACCATTCCTATATATTCTAAAATTTTTTAAGAAATCAAAGCAAACTTTCCGATCTTTATATGAGATAATTCGCTAGAGGAAAAAAAGTTCTTTAACAATGTATTCAAATAAGAAACGTTTAGAGGGTAATTAATTGTTAAAGATAATTTGCTTTATTTTTTCATGTCAAAAATATGTTTCGAACAAGAAACTTTAAAAGAATTCTAGAAATTTATTGTAATAATAATTTGATTATTTAAAATATTACAATTTTAAATTTAGACTAAGAAATAAGAATTTGAAATATTTTAATTGGTTTATGTTGTATCAATGTTTTAAACTTGATTGAAAGCATATCTTATTGTTGAAGATATTGAAGAGTAAGTTGAATCGAAAAGATAAATAAGCAAATTGATGTATAAAATGTGAAAAAAAAGTGTAAAAACAAATAGGATCGAGAAAAGGAATAGAGCTTAAGGCATTATAAAAATATTGAAAAAAGTCTGATCGAGATAGAAAGACATTGAGAAAATCTTAATCGAAGCACAGAGACATTGAGAGAAGAGCCATCGAGATAGATTGAAGCTAAGTTGAAAAAACAATTATATGCAAGAATTCACTGATAATCAACGAGAACATCTGACACATTGTGGGTACTTTAAGATAGTTACTTCAGTTTATGGAGTTTCTTTTTATTTTATTATGTCTGGTAACTATCAGAAAATGATGGTAATATATAAATATGTAGTTCAAATATAAACAAAAAGGATAAATTGTGAATACAATTTAAGACAATCTAACTGTTGTAAATAACTAACAAATCACGAATAAAAGGAGTACTTCCTGAGGCGTGTAAATTCACTACCCTTAAGGACTTATCTGCGGTGTGTGCGGAAGCCCCCAGGATACAACAGGAACTTCTCGGATCTTCCAATGATCTCTGAACTAACAAGAAAGTACTCTTGTAAGAGTATTTAACCCAGATAGTAGAAGAAAGAAATATAAGATAAAAGAGAGCTTGAAGAATAAAGGAGAAGATTGAAAGATGGTGTGTTTTGGAGAGCACCAAAACCACCTATTTATAAGTGTGAGTGATGAATGGTGAAGGGCTGAAATTTATAGCATTTATGGAGAAAAATCAATGCATGGCAACGGTAAAACAATTCCCTGCAACATACAAAACTAGCAGCCAAGCTTTCAAGTTTAAAAATCTAAACGGATGCACCTCTCTCATAAAACTTTGAAACTGTAGCATTTATAATTATGGCATGCACTGTTTAGAATCTTTTGCAATAAAAAGATTATTTTATAACAATCCCCCACATATTGCAAAAGATAAGAAAAGAAAGATTGAAAGAAGAAAATTTTGGGTCTCATAAGACGTAAATGCATCGGAGCTGGTATAGCAAGCTATATGAACCAGTCCTAGACAGATAAACTTAACACACAGTGTAGTTGATATAGCAAGCTATATGAACCAAAGACACTTGATGTGTGTTAGTAGTTTATTAATCACAATACACCCCCCACAATCCTTGTTGTTAACGCTGTGTTGCGCTTAGTAGGCCATGCACGTGCCCGATGTTCATGAGTGCTCTAGAGATCATGCTAAGATCTCATACAAGCGGCCCCACTTGACACTCATATAGGTGATTTCATCAAGTGTATGCTGCAAATCATACACCACCCGTAAGGGATATGAAAATCATTAAAACTTTTTTTAAACTAAAATTCTTATACCACAATGAATTTTAATTTACAAAGTTTAACCTCTCAATAATGCAGTCTTTAGCACCTTCATATACACCATAGGAATGGACATAATTGATTAAAAATCAATTTAGTGCTATCAGAACTAACAACTGACTTGTTTTTACCCATATGAACCTTATTCATGGGATCTCCAATCACAAAGATTGGGTTACCATCACTTGTTTGTTTGCAAGTGGCTTAAGTCTCATTCCCCTCGATGTTTCTAAAATCATATTTCTTCCTAGGGGTTTTGTTAGGGGATCTGCTAGATTCCGTTCTGACTTCACATAATCAATAGAAATAGTTCCACTCTTTAGCAGCTGCTTAACCAGATTATGTCTCAATTGTATATGTTTATTCTTTCCATTGTAGTTTTTGTTTTTAGCTATAACTATTGTCGATTGACAATCACAATGTATAGACACAAATGGGGTTGGTTTCATTCCTAAAGGAATGTTTGCTAAGAAGTTTTTCAACCACTCAGCCTCACTACCAGCCATTTCGAGAGCAGCAAACTCAGATTCCATTGTTGATCTTGCAATAATTGTTTGCCTGGCTGATCTCCATGTAATCGCACCACCCCCAAGTGTGAATACATAACCACTAGTGGACTTTGTCTCATCTGAATCAGATATCCAGTTAGCATCACTGTACCCTTCTAGTACAGCAGGAAATCCACTATATTCAATGGCATGTTAGTGAAAAACCAACACGGCAAGTGCACCGGTCGCACATAGCAAGTAATAAGTATTTTATCGTTCTCTCCCAAGTGACTTGTGCAACGCATGACAATTCTCGCAATTCACGACTCAATTAGACACAAAGTTCACACAAACACAATGAAAACTCTTTTTTGTATTTTATGAAACAGTTGGTGTGCAACAAGAAATTAACATAGTGTATTTACAATTTGTCAAGATTAGACTTCAACCATTTCATTCTCATG
>Ga0209589_1004951_pt1 | contig 22820 bp, 6 predicted proteins | sample CowpeawhiteBW_FD_187525 | JGI IMG/M metagenome (GOLD analysis project Ga0209589, IMG submission 187525) | Root nodule microbial communities of legume samples collected from California USA - Cow pea white BW (SPAdes) (version 2) | ecosystem: Host-associated > Plants > Roots > Nodule | place: USA...
TAAATTTTTTTATTTTATCTCTTATTATAATTTTTCGTAATATAAACTTAATATAAATAATATATAAATATAATTTTAAAAAATATATAAATATATATAAAAAAATTCAAAAAAAAAAGAATTGGGGGAGCCGTGGCTCCCCTATGTCACAATGTAGTTTCGTCCCTGCGTGTATGGAAGTGAAGTTGCGATTGAAGAAGCATGCATACATAGAAGAAAGAATGAGAAACGACAATGGGAACACTGCGGCTTCGATGGTGGTCGACGACTTCGACGGTGGCTGGCGTCATCAACATTGGCCTTGGCCGGCCATGAGTGAGTGAGGTTTGGTGTGCTCACGTAGAAGAGGAAGAAACCCTCTGTAGGGTTTTCATATTATGAGAGTTGTTTTGGGGTTGTGTTTAAATCTGGTCCCATTAACTTCCTGCACTACCACTTTTAATATTCTCACCCTTCTGTGTATTGGGTCTGCCTCCTTCGTGCACCCCATCTTTAATCTCTACACACCCCTTTTTTTATCTCTTCACACCCCGCCTTTAAACTCTGCACACCCCCATTTTTTTATCCCTGTGCACCCCCTTTTTCTTAATCTTTGCACCCCTATTTTCACTTCATACACCTCTATAATTACTAACCTCGCACCCTTGCCATACTTGTGTCACGTTTTACTCTGTGCACCCCCATTTCTTTTATCTCGCACCCCTGTTTTAATTTTGTGCTGCGAGTACCCCTGATATTTACTAACCTCACACCCCTGCCACACTTGTTTCATGTTTACCTGATGCACCCTCACATTTACTTCACGCACCTCGCCTGCTTACTGCATGCACCTCCCATATCTGATAACTCGCACCCCCTATGTCTTTGTTTCTCATTTTTGGGCATGTGTTTATGCATTACTCGTTGCACCTCCCACATTACTCATGCACCCTACTATTTTTTTTTTACTTTTATCTTTTTTTTTATTAATTTTTTTTCTCTTCCTAAAAAAAAGAAAATGAAAATATTTTAAATTATGAAAAATTACAAAAAAATAGAAAAAATCTAAAAAATGAAAAATGTTCTTTTTTGCTTTATTATGTCTGTCCGATCGTCCTCACCACGTGACACTCATTTTCAAAAATACCAAAAATAGTTTCCTTTCTCTTTTAGTGTATGTATAACTGTTCATGTCGTATGACACATATTTTTAAATAATTCAAAAAAACATACAAAGTTTTCAAAATATAAAAATATCAATATTTCCAAACAAAAAAGGTCATTTTTTAAGAACTACATGATCCTTGATTCTCCATTGTGAGATACGTAGGAGCAAGGCTAGTCTTTATCAAGTTCACCTCCAAAAAATTTAAATCTTTTTTTTTCAAATGGTTTTCCAAATCTTTTTTCTTGAAGAACTACGTAACCCTGATTTCTTACTCTAAATGAGAATATGTAGGACTAAGGTCAATCCTTGTCGGGCCCAAAAATAAAATAAAAAAAATCTTTTTAGTATTATTTGTCTCATTATTTTTGGGGAAAATTATTATTTTGAAAACCACATCAACTTTGCATTTTTAATTAAAGGTACCGACTTCGAGTGGGCGTTGTAGGGTGCTAACACCTTCCCTACGCGTAACCGACTCCCGGATCCAAAAATCTGGTTTTTCGCAGAGTTGCTTTATTTTTATGGTTTTCCATAGTTTTCCAGAAATAACTATGGTGGCGACTCTAAATATCTTTTTAAACCTGTTTTCTTTTTTTGGTTCGTCGTCCCGTCGCGATTCTGGTTGCGACAGCTGGCGGCTCTGCTGGGGACTTTAGAAAGTCAAGCCATTTAATTAGATATGCGAACTAGATGTGGTTTTTCCTTATTTTTTTTTTCTTTCCCCTTTCTTTTATTTGTATATTCTTGTCTCTATTTGCATGTGTATACATTTGTCTCTTGGAATAATTGTTTGTGAATTATTTTTCTTATTTTGTTAGATATCTACCTGGGAAATTTTTTGGTTGTTTTGCAGGTGGGGGTTATGGTATGCATCATTCTCCCTCCACACACACACACATTGTGCATATCATGAGTGAGGCCCTATACCTGGGTCTGTGTAACTTAGAATTAGAGGGGATGGTGTAGCAATGCCACAATGGATGAACTTCCCAAGTGGTCATTGTGAGAACCCCAACTAGAGTTTGCTTGTTTCCTTGGTACTCTCACTCCTTGTTGTATACCAATTATTGTGGGAAATATCATGAAGTGGGCCATAGCTCTAGTGACCATTGTTCCTTAAGTTTAGGAAACCACCCTAGTGAGCGCATGTACTTCACCTTAGACCTTAAGTGCCAAACCTCTCCTAAGGCATAGAGGGAGATTGCTTGCTTTAATCCTCATCTTTTTGTGTGCATAACGTACATGTGAATAAGTGCCTATTGAGGCACAATCATGCATATCATTTATATCATGCATCACATCTCATGAAAATAAGCGCCTCTTAAGGCGTGAACATTCATTTCATTATGTCACTCTGCATATCATGCATGGCGTTTTCAAATAAGTGTATCACATTTCATCATCATATCATGTGAATAAATGCCTCTTGAGGCACATGCATTACATCTCATGTAGGTTTTTTTCAATTAGTTGCATATCATGCATGGTGCTCTTTAATCACATAGGCATACAAAGTGAATAAGTGCCTCTTGGGGTACAAACTCGCATTGCATTCAATTGTTGTCTTTATTCAGAGTTTCGTACATAGTTTTTTAATCTGTATCATGCATCTCATCTCATATGAATAAAGGGTGTCTCCAAGAATGAATAGAAAGAAATAAAACAACATTGTCACATTTTGAGTCACTTGTTTTTCTCGCAAATCGTCAAGTTCACTTCTTCTTTTTTTTTAAAAGAATAAGGGGTGTTGCACTTTTCTGTGGTCAAATGTTTAATCAAGAACAATGATTTTTTTTTCTTTTGAGACATTTGTGTGCGCATGGTTTGAAAACATCCATCCTTCGGCTTTTCCAAAATGAAAGATTTGCCCGGTCAACATTAACATTACCCAAATTGTTACGTTGGGTAGATTTGACAATTTTATCATTGCCTACACCTGTTGGGTGGTCCTTGAATCTGTCTTGGAAAAAAAAAAGAAAAAGAAAGGAAAGGAAAAACGAAGTAGAAATAAAGTTCGCTAGACTGAAAACCTGAGAAGGTAGTTTAGGCAAAAAAAAAGAAGACAAAACATTCTTTGGTCAAATCAGTAGGTTGAATGAATATATAATGTTTGATATCATATCTTTTGAAGTATTTGTCTAATCTGCATAACATGATATTTTCATACTCATCTTTTTTTTCTTCATTACCTTTCCACCATAAAGCCTACTTCTTTTATTCCATGGAGGACTAACATGAAAGGAGCATCCTATCCTAGGCAAACTGTGAGCAAATCTCTTAACATGAAAATAAAAATAAAAAAAATGCATCCTACACTGAAAACCTAAAATGGTGGTTAAAAAAAAGGAAAAATAAAAATTGAAAAACATGTTGTGAGATTTGCTTTCAATGACTAAGACAGTTTTTTTGATTCACATGTGCCAAAAGCTCCTTAAAATAAGCATGATTAATCAATTAGATAAGGGGCATCCTTCTTCGTTTTTTCATTCCCACCCTCTTCATGGATTTCATCTTCATTTTCTGTCATATCCTCTACTCACAACCTAAACCTTGTCCAACCTTTGCATACAATTGTCGAATCTTTTTCTCCAAAATCCAAACTGGGGCAGTTGCGTCATTTCACCATTCATGTGACTGGTCATTTATCCCAAGATAGGGCAATTTCACCTTAACCATCATGGTCACGCTAGGAAAGCTTTTGAAGTCTTCATCATTTTTTCAACCTCTTCATAAATGGGGCAGTATGTCAATCCAAATCCTCAAATAAGGGAAAATTTTTAAGTCACCATCATTTTTCAACCTCTTCGTTCCTTCTCGACCGGGGCAGTGTGTCAATCCAGATCCTCAAATCAGAGAAACCTCTGAAGTCCCTTCCTTTTTCTAATCCTTTCTTCAATAACTAGGGCAAGTTAAACACATTTTGTGCCCTTATGCCAACCCATACTCTCACACTGGACAAACTTTTGAAGTCCCTATCATTTTCTTCATGTCATTAATAGATGGGGCAAGCCCAAACATATGGTGCCCTAATACTAAATCAAACTGGTCCAACTCCCTAGTCAATCCTCGTCATCTCATCCAACCCCTTCTAAGCCATTGGAAATTTTATGCATGTTGGTTAGATGATACTTCAAAGGAAATGATACAAAAATAGAGTTTTTCAATAAACCGATCAAACCAAAGAATTGATTTTTTTTTTTAAAAAAGCAGTGTCTCGGGAAAAGGGAACTCCCTGTTATCTTACCAAAAGCAAGGGAAAGGAAAATAAACCAACTAGGTAACTATTTTAATCCTATCCCTTCCATATCCACTATCTTTTCTGACACAAAACTCATACTTCATTCAAATTCTTCTCGATACACCAAAATTGAGGCAGCTTTGTGTACCTCATGAGTTTCTCGCCCTAACATTCACGTATCCATATTCTCAAGCACTTGTTCTAAAACACCAAAATTGGGGCAACCTTTTTTAGAACTTTTATGTTTTTCGCCTTGACATTCACAAATTACTTCTCCTTTGAGGGGTGTGGGAGGAACAACATACCCATACGGCTACCTCAGTCTCCTTCAAACTTTTTCTAAAAATTTTTGGCCTTTCACTCACTTGTGAATTTAAGCATGTGTGCACTAATGTCACAAATTAGAAAATCAAAGATATAATCATTTCAGATGTTGGACCTCGAGATGTGTGACATCCCTCATTTTCATGGAACATTCAAAATCAATGAGTTTGATGATTACAAATAAAACAATTAACTCAGGCATGCATAGAAAAATAAAAAGACAAGACACAACCAACCTTTTTCCATCACGCATTCAGGTTTTCATGCATATTAGGGTTTCGACACCCTGGTTCTAGCATTAAGGTTTTAACACCTTGAGTAACAAGAAAATGAAAAAGGGTTGTACATACATTCATCATTCATGAGTTGGCATAATGACATGCATCTTGCACAAACAACCATAACATATGTTGCCCTCAATCCAAAATTCTTTCGGATAGAAGCCCATTGCATTCATTTGAATGGTTATCGAATCTTTCCCCTTCAAAATCACAAAAAGATCAATATACATTCATGTTTCCTCCTTCAAATTACAAAATCCTTATCAATCAAGTTTTTCTAGCATATTGAGGGTTACGACACCCTGATCCCTGCACCAAGGTTTTGACACCTTGTTTTCTTCAGCATATCGGGGTTACGACACCTAGCACCAAGGTTTGGACACCTTGTTTTCTCCTGCATATCGGGGTTTCGACACCCTGATCACTACACCAAGGTTTTGACACCTTGTTTTCTTCTGCATATCGGGGTTACGGTACCCTGATCCTTGTACCAAGGTTTAGACACCTTGTTTTCTTCTGCATATCGGGGTTACGAATCCTAATCCCTGCACCAAGGTTTGGACACCTTGTTTTCTTCTACATATCGAGGTTATGATACCTTGATCCCAACAACAAGGTTTTGACACCTTATTTCTCCTGCACATCGGGATTACGACGTCTAGATCCCTGCACCATGATTTCTACACCTTGTTTTCTCTTACATATCGGGGTCACGACACCCTGATCCTTGCACCATAATTTCTACACCTTGTTTTCTCCTACATATCAAGCGTACGACACCTTGATACCCGCACCATGATTTATACACCTTGTTTTCATTTTTAAGTCGAGGTTTCTACACTCTGCTAAGGTTTTTACACCTTGTTTTCTCCTCTTTAAGTCAAGGTTTCAACACTCTGCCAAGGTTTTGACACCTTGTTTCTCCTTTTTAAAAACATGCTTACCAATGTCTGAACACCTTGTCACTTCTCCCTTGCAATCATTACTTTCTTTTCAAAAACTCCATTCAAAATACTTCGAATTTCATCCTACGTTCTTTATAACAATAAGTTTGATGACTGGAAAGAGGACATAGCGTGAAAAAAAAAGGTTCAAAAAGGCAGAGCATAATAAGTTTTTCATCATGCATTCATGCATTTCGGAATCTTGATCTCTACAATAATGTTTTGATTCCTTATGCTTAAAAAAGAAAACATGATTTCTATCATACATAACCAATTGCATGTCATATCATCATGCCGTGTGTTGACACTCGATTCAAAAAGCAAAAGAATCTCGACATCATGACACTAGTGAGAATTTTCATGCATCATACTTCTTCAACCATTATTTCTTCTAAAGGAATCAATTTACAAAAATCATCTTCTTGATATTTCTCAAATTGATGGTCATCTTCATTCATATGAAAGACATATATATCTTCCAAGCTTAGTTTCGTACTTGCCATAAAGCCAGCTTTGAATGGCCTCCAAGCTGTGTTTTATCTAGCCTAAGCTTAGTTTTGTCTGGCCTATCAAGCTCAGTTTCGCACAGGCCCAACCAAGCCCAATTATGTACTGCCCCCCTTAAGTTTATCTCACCGAGCCCACCAAGTCCAGTTTAGACTGGCCTGAGCCCAGTTTCGCACTAGTCCCCAAGCCTAATTTCGCACTGGCCCATCAAGCCCAGTTTCATAATGGCCCATCAAGCCCAATTTCGCGTTGGCCCCTCAAAGCCAAACTCATCTGGCTTCCTAAACCCAACCTTTTTGACAAAAAAAAAATGAAAATGCAAAAAAAATTCCTTTCAAAATATTTCACCACTATCATGCACTTTCATCGTATCACATCATACATCATAAAAATCAATGAAAGTCATTCAAAAAAAAAAAAACGTTCAAGAAGAGAAAATTTGAAAAAATTCAATCACTACAATGTTTTGCACAAGTTTCGCCAATGTTAAGCGTTCACGTGATGTTTTCCAACACATGAAAATCATCTTCAGGTTCCCCTTTCGGAGAACGACCTTCTCTAATGGAATGGTTATTGATTTTCTTATGTTCACATCAAGGCCCTCTCCAATGGAATGGTCATTGATTTTCTTATGTTTATATCAAGGCCTTCTCCAATGGAATGGTCATTGATTTTCTTATGTTTACATCAAGGCCCTCTCCAATGGAATGGTCATTGATTTTCTTATGTTCACATCAAGGCCCTCTCCGATGGAATGGTCGTTGATTTTCTTATGTTCACATAAAGGCTCTCTCCAATGGAATGGTCATTGATTTTCTTATGTTTACATCAAGGCTCTCTCCAATGGAATGGTCATTGATTTTCTTATATTTACATCAAGGCCCTCTCCAATGGAATGGTCATTGATTTTCTTATGTTTACATCAAGGCCCTCTCCAATGGAATGGTTATTGATCTTCTTATGTTTAACATTAAGGCCCTGTCCAATAGAATGATCATTGATTTTCTTATGTTTACATCAAGGTCCTCTCTAATGGAATGGTCATTGATTTTCTTTCTTTACAACAAGACCCTCTTCAATGGAATGGTCAGTGATTTCTTTCTTCCCTTCTAGATAAGACCTTTTTCTCATGAATGGTTGATTCCATTTTTACTTTCAGGATCCTGACCCTCTTCATAGACATCACATCCCTTTAAATTAGATTTTAGTCATTCCTTCTTTGTTCAAAACCCATACGAAATTAGTGTCTCTATCTTCACTTATCTTTTACTGTGATACTATGAAAAGTCAAATTTTCATATTATCAATAAAATCTAAGTAAAGAGGGACAACTGTCAACACCCAATTTCGTTCGGGTAAAAAAAAATTGTTTTCAAAAAATAATTAGGAAGAGGAGGAAATAAAAAAAAAGAGCAGTGAACATTGATTTGAGTATGGATATATTCTTACTTTATTTTCATCTCATTTTAAATTTAGTTTAACCTTGTTTTATTTTATTTAATCTTGGTTTCTTTATCTTATTTATGTTATTTTATTTTATTTTAATTTTTAATTATATTTTTGTTTTTTTTTATTTTTAATTTTTGTTTTAATTTTTTTTTGTTTACTTTTTTTATTTTTTTGTTTTATTCCTCTTTCAAAAAAATATGTATATAAAAAAAATGAAATGAAAAAAAAAGAACAAAAGGTTAACGTAAGGTCTCTGATATTAGAACCTAAGGTCTTTGATAGGTAGTGGTGGTAGCTAGCTGGCCATGGTCATGATGGTTGAAGAAGGAAGGAGCAGGAAGTAACATCTGCTTTCAGCCTTATCCCACGTCTCGAGGCAGGAAAGGAACAGAGCAGAAGCACAATAAATATCATCAAGGTCCTTTCATTCAAAGAGGCCTTCACCTTCTTCACTTATGAGGGCTTTTTCTCATTTTGTTCTCTGCAAGACGAAAAACAACACCTTCATCCTCTTGATTCCAACTAAAACACCATAACCCATTGTTGCCCCTTGATTCACTCAACAGATTCACCTCCTCCCAATCTCTCCATTATCACTTTCATCTTGAACCTATACAAAACCAACATAACATATTCATACCGTCATCCTTCACCCTCAATTCCTTTAACCATCATCTTCACTATCATCTACCATTTCTAATCACTGCCACAATCACACGCGTTCAACACACAATAGTAAAGTAGAGGAGAACAACAGTAAAGCATAGCGGCGCGGGTTCAGACCTTGTGTGGCTCGCGGAAGAAGGAAGTAAGACGTTTAGGGTGTCGTGGTGGCTAGCGACGCTTCTGGTAGCGTTTGGCACCATCGTCGGTGGATCTGGCGGGCCGGGAAGCTGGCGATGTCGTCACCTTGGGGCTGGAGATGATGGCTCGTGTATGGAAGTGAAGTTGCGATTGAAGAAGCGTGCATACATAGAAGAAAGAATGAGAAATGACAATGGGAACGCTGCAGCTTCGACGGTGGTCGACGACTTCGACGGTGGCCGGCGTCGTCAACATTGGCCCTGGCCAGCCATAAGTGAGTGAGGTTTGATGCCGCTCACGTAGAAGAGGAAGAAACCCTTTGTAGGGTTTTCATATTATGAGAGTTGTTTTGGGGTTGTGTTTAAATCTGGTCCCATTAACTTCTTGCACTACCACTTTTAATATTCTCACCCTTGTGTGTATTGGGTCTGCCTCATTCGTGCACCCCATCTTTAATCTCTACAGACCCCTTTTTTTATCTCTGTGCACCTCACCTTTAAACTCTGCATACCCCCATTTTTTATCTTTGTGCACCCTTTTTTTCTTAATCTCTACACCCATGTTTTCACTTCATACACCTCCATAATTGCTAACCTCGCACCCCTGTCACACTTGTGTCACGTTTTACTCTACGCACCCCCATTTCTTTTATCTCGCACCCCTATTTTAATTTTATGCTGCGAGGACCCCCTGATATTTACTAACCTCGCACCCTTGTCACACTTGTTTCATGTTTACCTCATGCACCCTCAAATTTACTTCATGCACCCCGCCTACTTACTCCATGCACCTCCCATATCTGATAACTCGCACCCCTTATGTCTTTGTTTCTCATTTTTGGGCATGTATTTATGCATTACTCGTTGCACCTCCCACATTACTCATGCACCCTACTATTGTTTTTTTTTTTTACTTTTATCTTTTTTTTTTATTTTTTTTTTTTTTTTTTTACTTTTATCTTTTTTTGTTATTTTTTTTTTTTTCTTTTCCTAACTAAAAAAAATGAAAATGAAAATATTTTAAATTATAAAAAATTACAAAAAAATAGAAAAAATCTAAAAATCTAAAAAACAAAAAATGTTTTCTTTTGCTTTATTGTGTCTGTCTGATCGCTCGCACCGCGTGACACTCATTTTCAAAAATACCAAAAATAATTTCCTTTCTCTTTTAGTGTCTGTCCAACCGCTCGCGTTGTATAATACATATTTTTAAATAATTCAAAAAAACACCAAAAAACATACAAAATTTTCAAAATATAAAAGTATCAATATTTCCAAACAAAAAAGGTCGTTTTTTAAGAACTACGTGATCCTCAATTCTCCATTGTGAGATAAGTAGGAGCAAGACTAGTCCTTGTCAAGTTCACATCCAAAAAATTTAAATCTTTTTTTTTTCAAATGGTTTTCCAAATCTTTTTTCTTTAAGAACTACGTAACCCTGATTTCTCACTCTAAATGAGAATATGTAGGACCAAGGTCAATCCTTGTCGGACTCAAAAATTAAAAAAAATATTTTTTTCTTTTTAGTATTATTTGTCTCATTATTTTTGGGAAAATTAATATTTTGAAAACCACATCAACTTTGCATTTTTAATTAAAGGTACCGCCTTCGGGCGGGCGTTATAGGGTGCTAACACCTTCCCTACGCGTAACCGACTCCAGGATCCAAAAATATGGTTTTTCGCAGACTTGCTTTATTTTTATGGTTTTCCATAGTTTTCCAGAAATAACTATGGTGGCGACTCTAAATCTCTTTTTAAACCCGTTTTCTTTTTTTGGTTCGTCGTCCCGTTGCGATTCCGGTTACGACAATTATAAAGAATGAAAATGAAGGGTAAACTTTCAAAAGGGATGTCAATATGATAAATGTATGAATTGTTTGTATAAATTGTTTGGTAGTTTGATAAGATTAGTGTGATGCAAATGCTAGCTTAGACTCTACTTGACTCTCAAACTCATATAGAGAATAGAGTTTTGGGTGGTGAAAAGTTTGGAAGGTTCCTATAGCTAGTTTGGGAATCGTGGATTCCTTCTCTATTAAGTTATAGTGAATTGATTCATTGGAAAGGTTTGTGGACTGGTAAATTTTGGGCCAATCTTAGGTTGTCATATTATAAAATGTTTTAAGATTTTATGGGAATACCATGGGTCCTCAACTTCTAGTGTCTGAGCAATTGCATCAATTTGGATATTAAGTCTAGAGATGTCTTAGTCTTGTGTTTGTGAATGTGTGACTATATGATTATATGATGTGATGAAACAATTAAATGTTTAATTTTAAAAATACAAATTTTTATATGATCGGGCTTAATAACATTAGCTTACCCTTCTTTGGTTTGTGTTGTGTAATTTTCTTTTCTTATGCAATGATCCCTATTTTGGGCTTGAGCAAAGGATGTTGTAGGTTCAAATAGAGGAAATCAATAGATGTAGCAGGGTCTATGGAAATGGGATATGTTCATATCTATTTTGGGATGAATGTAGTTAATATGTAATAGTAGTATCATGGTTTCATCATATTTTGAAAAACTAGATAACTATAGAATGTAAAATTTCATATACTTGATTGTTAAAGACTATGGTATTGTAATTGGTGCATTATCATATACATTGTATCCTTCTACATGGGACAGGTTTGTCTCTCTATCAACTTTGTAAGTACTTGAGAAAGTAGACATGTATATTTTCTCGAGTTGTTACAATTTGGTATCAAAGCAATTCATCCTTAGGATGACTTGAGGGTTGTGGGTTTGTCATGTCTTACGTGTATAAGTCTCTAAGTTAAGAGTGTAAAGATGTTTAGGAAATTAGAAGTATTAAGAACAGAAAAGATGTTCAAGTGAAGAGGTTCACACGGGAGAAAGGATTGCCCTTAGTCTGAGGTGAAGTAATTAAAGTGCCAGAAGGAGAGGCACACTATTAAGGATTGTTCTTTATGGGAAAGAGAAGCTAGTGCTATCAGTTTACAAACAATGGGAAAAGGATAGAAAAGACCTCAAGTAGCGGAAATGGTGTTTGAGATGGTTATTGTTAAAGCGGCTAACACAAGGGATCTAATTCAAAGATACAAGTTACAAAGATGGTGCTTGGGCTAAATGTTTTGGTTTCGTTCGGAGTCGTATACTCCTTGGTGTCACATGCAATGGTAATGAGTCGATGTTTGAGTTGTTGGTTTTACCTACAATTTTGGACAAGTGAAGACTTCTTGGATCTGTGACATGTCTCGTGGTCGTCAAAGGATCCAAATTCAAAAGTTAATGTGAATTGTTTCTTTTACAAAGTTAGGACATAATCTCAAGTATGAAAGTATGACTATATGCTTATACGATATGATGAAACAAATTGATGTTTAATTTTTAAAATTAAATTTTTGAATTGATTGGGCTTAATAACATTAGCTTACCCCTCTTTAATTTCTGTTGTGTATCTTTCTTTTCTTTTGTAGTGATTGCTATTTTTTGTGTAAGCAAATAATATTACATGTTCAACTATAATAAATTACTAAATGTAACAGGGTCTATAGGAATAAGATATGTTCCTATCTATTTTGTGATGAATGTAGTTAATATATAATAGTAATATTATAGCCTTGTCATATAGATAACTATGAAATATAAAATTTTAAATACTGGACAATTAAAGAATATGATATTATTATTGTATATTATTATTTGTATTATATTATTCTCTACGAACTAAATTTGTCTATCTATCAACTTTGCAATTACTTGAGAATATATATATATATATATATATATATATATATATATATATATATATATATATATATATATATATATATATATATATATATTAACCTTATTTTCAATTGATGATAAGATTAGTAGTTAATTGATAAGATGTTCTCGACATTATTTGGTAATTTTTTGTATAGATTTAAATTAAGTCAAAATATTCGATTTTTAGAGTCTTTAATTATATTTATATTTACATTTTATTTTATATTTATAAAGCACTACAAATTTTCATTTTGAAATTTTTAATTTGTATTATGTGAAAATTTTTATAAAGATCTATTATCATTAATATTTTTTTCATGTTAATATATTTTTAAGTTATATTAGTGACTTAAATAACTAAGTATAGATTGTTTTATAATTATTTTTTTAATAATTATGTATGATTATTTATTTTAATGAATTTCTTATTTAATATTTTGTACTACATTCTAGTAATCACTATTGTATATCATTTAATTTTAATTTATTTCAATTATTTTTTTAATGTAGTTCATTTTTTAATTCTTTTAGTTTTATAGTTTTAAATTGCTTTATTTTATTTTCATATAAAGTAGAATATATATATATATATATATATATATATATTATTTTACAATAATTTTAATTTTAATTTTATTATTTTCTTACAATTTAATACACAAATATGAACATGTACAAATTTTACCAAATAATTATTATACAGAAAAGTTAAAATATTTTTTTATGTTATTTAATATATTTTAATTAATTATAAAATATTAAAATCAGCTTTCATTTTTTTTATAGTCAGTTTTTAAAATAATTTTAAACAAATAACTATAGACCTTTGATGTTTATTTCAAATTATTTAAGATTTTAATTTATTGAGATAAATTGTTATTTGCTTAAAATTTATCTTTTAAGTTTGCTGAATTTATTTTAAATTTATTATATTTTAAGTTTGTCGAATATAATTTACTGTGTATATATGTGGGATTTTTAATTTGTTTGTAAATTTATATTTTAAATTTATAGAATTTATTTTATTTTCATTGATTGTTTTATTTGAATTTAAATTCTTTATTTTAATTAGCTCAATTATTATATGTTACAACACTCAATTGACAATGTGGAATAAAACTGTCGAGTGCCTCCTGAATTGAGAGGCAAGATTAATGCCACCCCCTTTTTTGTATGTCATAAGGATATTTGTGAAATTGTGATTGGTAATGATCTCCAATCCGCAACAGTTCTGCAAGTTTGGAATTTGTAAGTAAGCCTTCATTAACCATAAAAATAGTTTAATATTGTATTCAATAATTTATTCTAACTTTATTTGTTGATATTGAAGGTATTTGTATCACCTAAGCATCGAGAAGAAGAATGCTAATATTTATGGATTTCTTAACCCAATTATCATTTAGAGTGTGTGAAATAGATCGAAAGAGGTGCAAAAATACTTAACAGAGATATTTGGAAAAGTTGGCAAAGAGGTGTATTTAGCACCTTATTTGCATAAGTAAGTACACAATTCTTGAATTATAGGTAACTAATTTAGAACTTATTTTTCTATTAATATTATTCCAACTTGTAGGGGTCATTGGCAGTTGCTAGTTATTCTTCCTCATCATTCTCTTGTAGTTCTCTTGTGTTCGTTGCACAAGAAAGCTAACACATTGTCCATCAAAAATATATTAGAGGCGTAAGTTTTTTATTCTATTTTATTTTCTTCCAATATGATTAATATGATTTAATGAATTTTTACTTTTTGTAGGTCTTTGGAAGCTCATTCAAGGTTGAGGGGTGTTCCATCTGTATATAGGAAGAAGATGCAAATAATTGCACCTAACGTAATTTATATGTCTGACTACCATTTAAGTTCTAATGTAAAACATATTATAATTATTTGTATTTGATTTATAGTGTCGACGTCAATTAGGAGCTATGAGTGTGGGTATTACGTCATGAAACACATGCACACAATTATATGTACAAACATTACTGACTCATGCAATAAAGTAACAAAAAACTGACTAAATACTTATGTAATTGTTAATTACAATATTGTTTAACTTCATTATGCTTTTTGTAGATATTTAATGATTCAGCGTCGTTGGAAGGTAGAGAGGTGGAAGAAATTAGAACCAAGTGGGCTTCCTTTCTTGAGTGTTGCTGATAACTTGTAGAAAGCTTAGTTTTATAATACTTACAATCTTTTTGAGAGTATTTGTAAAAGTTGTCAAGGTTGTAGGTTTATTATATACAATTTCAATTTTTGAGTTTGTTTAGACAACTTAACTGTATGAAATTGGTTTTGTTTGGAATTGTTTGGTCTGGTGATATGAAAGTTATTTGCAGGTGAATTGAATGGAAAGGAAAATGGTAAAATAGAAAAATCATAAAAAAAAATCTGACTTACTATGATGTAGTTTGCACTGCCTATCATAGTAATTTGGACTTATTATGACGTACTTTGCATTACTTGTCATAGTAAGTTGGACTTACTATGATAGGTTTAACAAAAAATTGTTATAATAAGTTCATTGATTGTTCCAGCATCGTCAACTTGTGCAGTGGTAAGTTAGACTTATTATGATTGTTAATAGAACACCTATCATAGTAAGTCTGACTTACTATGACAGATTTCTGCAATGTCATAAAAAGCGCGCATTTTCTATGACTCCTAAAACTATGACACCAGAATACCTGTCATAGTAAGCTCGTTTTACCTATCATTATAAGCCCATTTTCCAGTAGTGTTGTTTGAAATAATTATATGATAAAATACATTTTATTAAAAATACAAAAATAATTTAGATAAACTTTTACAATAAAAATAATAAAATTTTACTGTTAAATTTTACAAAATAAAATATTTATATTTAATTAATTATATTTTAATAAATTTAAATTTATATAATAAATATATTCTATTGTTTCTGGAAAATGGAAATTTATAATAATTTTTCGAAAGCAAATACACTCTTATTGACTTGACTTGACTTAAAAAAAAGAACTAAATAAAATAAATACATTATGATATTTGTCTAAATCTTATAACCTCATGTTGATCTATATACGTTCAAAATTTGATATTTTTATATTCTTCAAAATGAGTTGGTGAATGTATATCTTTTGTTTAAATGAACATTTTATTCTATTGCCATGTGTGGAGACATAGCACATATTGGTTTAAACATATGAATTGGAGACACTAAACACACTTACTTTCCATTATGGTTTCCCTTTTGAGAGGTTCTTTAAAATAATCTATTGTTGGTGAAATCAGATCCACCTATACAAGATCGAATTTCATACCAGACCCTCAAACAATTATTATCGATTTTCATTTTGTTGTATTTAAAAGTAAAAAGATACATTTTTAAGATACATTAGTCATCGATTACGCTTTCCTTATAATTGATTAATAAAAAACTCAACAAGTGTATTACACGTTGGTAATCAATTACCTTAATTGATTACTAGAGGAGGTAAAAAATAAAAATAACTGGAGTTGTCATTCCTTAATAACGAGTTGTCATTCCTTAATAACTTTCAATTCCAAAAACATCAAATTGGAAGTCATATACCCTCCACAAGAGTTCTCTATAGAAGTCGTGCACTCCATTTATAACTTTCAACAATTTCACTAAGGAAGTCTTTAATCCCTTACATGAATTCAACAAGGAAGTCTACAACTCCACACAATCTCACTAAGGAAGTCTCACACCTTCCACACCACGATTTATAAGAAGCCAAAAAATTGAAGCGTTGATGAATTAATTACAACAAACTCGTACGAGGAAGGGGACACGACTTCTTCATGCAAACTCGTCACTTCCTACACGACTTACCTGAAGTTGATAATATTTTACAAATATGTTCATATTTGTAATTTTTTGTAAAAAGTACTCCATTATAATATAAAAACCCAAAACATAGCTTCATGAGAGATATATTAATTATTTATATTTCTTTTTGTTATCTAAAGAGTGCTAAATATGATTTTAAAATACAATTAAACTCTTCTCTCTTGTGTTATTTCTTGTCCTCCACACATTGAGTTTGTGAAATATTTCTCTCACAAGAAATTTTATTTATATATATTTTTTCAAGGAGTTATTCTTTTAATCTTATAAATAATTTAATTGTTAAATAATAATTGAAAAAACCAGAATTGACAATTAAAAAATACTTAGTAAAAGAAATACTTAGAAAAGCCGAAGTGGCTTTAGGTAGAAGAATGTGTGTTTTTTATTTCATAAAAGGAAAAAGAAGATTTAAGAGTAACTCTCTCTATTCCATGTAACCAGAAGTATTAATGATAACAATTGTAATCATTTATTAATTAACGTAATTCTTTACCAATTGGAAAAAGCCCAATCAATGTAGTTAAAACCACTATTAACATCATGAACTTAACAATTCCACTATTTCACATAGTACTTTTGATTTAAATTCCACGTGTGATCGTGATACGGTAGAATCATGTTATCAACGAGCAAGGTTGTGGAATTACATGAATTCTCGTTTTTTTCTTGTTTCTTCTACTCCATTTCAAAATGTTGCTTCACTTTCTCGGGTCAATGGCTTTTTGGTTAAATCCAAGCCTCCTTGAAAAGGTATAACATAATTTTTTCTCGCACATAATCTTCTTCAAGTAACTAAATAAAGTTACATGTCTTCTCCTTGAACCGTTTCTTTTTTCTTCTTAAGCATCGACACAATTTTGCTTCTCTCTCACCTCTCATCCAACGAAGTACAAGTACAATTTTCTTGAAATATTTGATTATTTATTTAAAGATAAGATAATAATAAGAGTTAAATATATTTTCCTTTCTTTTAACTTTTGTGAAAATTAAAATTAATATATTTATTTAAAAGTGTGATTTAATTTAATTCTTCAACTTTTTCTTTTCTATAAATACGTAAATTTAATATTTTTTTTATCAAATTTTAATATTTATTTGACATTCAAACTGAACTATGTTTAATGATTATATTGGAGTTGATATCTTTTCACTTCAATGTAAGTTAAGAGACATATTTCAACCGTAAAATAAATTTAACAAAATTTGATTAATTATAATAAATTCACGTATTTTTAAAATTAAAAAAATAAATTAAATCAAAGTTTGCAAAAAAAACTAATTATATTTAACTTTAATAATAATAATAATACATGGATCAAACCATAATTAAAAAGATATAAACATGGTTTTAGTTTCAAAAATGATTTTTTGAAATACATTTTATTTGACAAAGTTGATAAAATTACTAAATAGAATAATTTTTTATTTTTTATAAAAGTTACAAAAATAAAATAATAAAATTTTGAAATCTTTTTTACCAGAAATAATTTTTGTCAAAATTTATCAAACAAAATTTTGTTAAACTATATTTTCCTTTTCGTTTTTACAAAATTAAGAAAATTTATAGTTTTAAAAAGATATTTTATTGAAGTCATGGAAGAGAGAAAGAGAACATGAACCACATTAGTGAACTGACGTAGTGACTAACCATACAAATCATCATCTCCCTCTGCTGCAGCAGATGAGAAAGGGTCTGAGGCACCTGTTGCAGTGTTCTCATTTCGTTCTGAAAACCGAAACTCAGATCCAAATCCTCGCGACTGCTGCAATGTCTGAGCAAAAAGTTGGTATTTTCTGATGTCAGCATCACTCACACTCCTCCGAGCAAACTTCATAGACTCCTCAAAGTGTGCAGGCTTTATCTCAGACACCTCAACAATCTCATCTTCTTCCATGGCTTCAGGATTTTCTCTTTTTCTTCTCTCCTGCTCAATACCCTGTTATTGTAGTTAAACTAATGAGTTTCAAACTTCCACAGAAAGTCACACCACAAGAATGCATGTCTTGAAACAGTTCCAGAAATTGGAAAAAATGGTGATTCCCAGATATTCTTTAATGACAAGGATGTTATGTTTTCCATGCTACCTTTTCGATGTCTTCCCTAATGGCATATTTGCATGCGCGTTGGCAAATTTCTGTTATGTCTGCACCACTGAATCCATGAGTATAACTGGAAAGAGCTTGAAGATCAACATCCTTTGAGATTGGTGACTTCCTGAGGCATGCTTTGAAGATTTGAAGACGTGAACTTTGGTCGGGTAAAGGGATGTAAATCAATTGATCAAGACGTCCTGGTCTGAGCAATGCAGGGTCTATGATGTCTGGTCTGTTTGTTGCCCCAATGATGAAAACTGTTTTCTTCGCTGTCATACCATCCATTTCGGTTAACAGTTGGTTCAACACCCTATCTGCAGCACCACCAGCATCCCCCACAGAACTGCCTCGCTAAAGATTGCAAATTTTCAAACAACATCGGAAGATAAACATCACAAACAACGATTAAAGTGACTAGGTTGTCAGATGAAAGGGAAGACAAGGAAAAGTCGTGGATTGTTTTGTGGATTTAGAAAGAAAGATAAACTTCCAACCAACAAAAATAACTAACACCTAACATTTGTCCATAAAAAAAATATTACTACCTTTAGAAAATTATGAATGAGCAACAAATCATTCAGATGAAGTTTCATACCTGGGTTGCAATGGAGTCAAGTTCATCGAAGAAAAGCACACAAGGAGCTGACTGTCTGGCTTTGTCAAATATCTCACGAACATTTGCCTCACTTTCACCAAACCACATTGTGAGCAACTCAGGTCCCTTCACACTTATAAAGTTGGCTTGGCACTCATTAGCAATGGCTTTTGCTAGCAGGGTTTTACCACACCCGGGAGGTCCATAAAAGAGAACACCTTTAGAAGGTGACATGCCAAATTTCTCAAACTTCTCAGGATGTTCCACTGGGTATTGAACAGTCTACACACAAGAAGCAAAAACATTTCTTACATTTTTTTGCAAATGCAAAATGCTTAACTACCTTAAAATCTACATGTTCAACATATTTAGGATATCAGAATAACCTCCTGAAGCTCCCTTTTCACATTCTCCAAGCCTCCAATGTCGTCCCACGAAACATTTGGAACCTCCACTACCTGCCAACAGCAAGTGACAGAATATTTTCATTAAGATTGGTATTTGAAATGATTGAAAGAACAACATGGGAAAGCATGGGATATGCTAAAAGAAGATCCTTTTTGTGTTGAAACTTATGAAACTCAATATGATTAATCAAGCTCTAAAATTTTTGGTTGAGTAAAGAAGCGAAACTCACTGTTTCACGCAGAGCAGAAGGGTTGGAAGAAGTTAAAGCAGTTTGAAAGTGTTCATTAGTCACAGCCATGGAATTCAACACCTCGGCATCAATTGTTTCATCCTCTAAGTCAATGACATCCATTTTCTCCCGGATACACTGTAGTGCAGCCTCCGTGCAAAGAGCAGCAAGATCTGCTCCGACATAACCGTGAGTGTCTCTTGCAACTTTTTCAAGATCAACCTGAAATACACACCATAAAATTGGAGTTGGGAAGTGCAAAATATATTACCTTCAGAACATCATAGTTTCATGGCAAGACATTATGAACAGAATCTTACGTTGTCTGAGAGTTTCATGTTCTTTGTATGAATTCTAAGAACCTCCAACCTTCCAACTTCATCTGGGACACCAATGTCAATCTCCCTATCAAACCTTCCGAATCTTCTCAGAGCAGGATCAATGCTATTGGGTCTGTTTGTTGCTCCAATAACTATCACATGTGATCGGGTTTTGAGGCCATCCATAAGAGTCAAAAGCTGTGAAACTATACGCCTCTCCACTTCACCATGCGTCTTTTCTCTCTTTGGAGCAATCGAGTCTAGTTCATCAATGAAAATGATAGAAGGGGAATTCTTTTCAGCTTCTTCAAATGCCTTCCTCAGATTGCTTTCACTCTCACCAGCCAGCTTTGACATTATTTCTGGTCCATTGATCAAAAAGAAGAACGCACCAGTCTCATTAGCCACTGCTCTTGCAATCAGAGTCTTCCCAGAACCAGGTGGTCCATAAAGCAAAATTCCCTTTGGGGGCTTAACACCAATTGATTTGAACAGTTGTGGATGTCTTAGTGGAAGTTCTACAAGCTCACGAATCTGAGCCATCTGCTTCCTAACACCACCAACATCATCATAACCAACTTCATTCAATCTCTCTTCATCTTCCCTTTTTATTGGCTCTCCCTCACAGAAGATCTCAGTATCAGGTGCCACCACACAGTATTCACTAGGATCAGTCTCTATTACCTTGAACTCAACACTACGCATTCCACCCCTAACAAGGAACAAGTCCCCTTTTCTCACAGGCCTGTATGACTCCAGAAAGTATGCTATGAAACCAGAACACAACACAAGTCACATTCATCACTGATGCAGAAAAAAAAATGCTATTGAAGAAGAACTTGACTTACGCTTCAGATATGCATCAAACAAGTTGCCAGTTACACCCTCAATGGTGTCATCAATTGGAAGGATGTGAACTCGTTTTCCGTACTTCACATCAGGACATTGATTGACAGAGACAACATCTCCGAGTCTAACTCTAAGGTTTGCCCGAACAACCTTATTCATCCTAATTTTCGGTTCATCACAATGTTCATCAACCAGAACAATACAAACTGTGTCCCTTCGCTTCTTTCCCTGAGAATGAAAACTATTTTTAGAATCACATTCAACTCGCATTAGCATCAATATACAGATTATATGTACCTTTATCAGAACAGTGTCTCCCCGGAATAACTGAAGCTTCTCCATTGTTTCAGGGTGCAGTGTAACCACAGAATTATCATCGTTGACTGCTTCATCAACAATAAGTCGGTTAGGAGATTTCTTGCGTTCTAATATTGCTGTGGAATAATCTTTCTTCTCACTTTTCCTGCACCAAGCATAATCAGACTATTGTTAGCTACATTATTATCACTTAAGAAATTTTAAACCAAATCACCACTGCTTTGAGATTACACTTACTATATATGTTCATAACTACCATGGTTAAAAACTATAATTACATGGAAAGTGCTGTTACTGTTACTGTTACTGAAAAACTTTCTCCTCTTCCTTGATGACTACCAAAACCTTAAATTTCTAAGGTACCCTTCTCTTCAATTTACACAATCGAGTCTTCGTTGAAAACTATGTAATCCCTGTTTCAAACTATTGACTCGCAACCATAATATTTAATTGCTTGTGATCAGCTGGGAAAACACACACTGACAAACAAAAGAGAAGGCAAAAACCCAGAAAGACACAAATAGCACAACTCAGTTACAACTAACTACAGAAATTAATTTTGTGGTGCAAGATCAAACACAACTTTTATTTCTCTTCCATACGTGTTTTTCAACCAGAAAAATATACTTCAATTGTTTTCCAATTGCGTGTTGTAATAACAGGAAACGGAGCAAGAACATCAGTAGTTATTTCAGAACAAAAAAAGTGAAGAATACATAAGAACAACTCTTCTAAAGCATATTCTATTTCACAAAAGAATAGGTAAAGGAAACCAGAACAGTAATAAGAGTGAGAGAAACGCACGAGTCCAAAGAGGGTTGACCCTTATCATCAGGGTTAGATGAGGTTGGATCCGCCATGGTTCAGTGAAAGCTTTTACTTGGTGGTGATGATAATTCTTTTAACTTTTGTAGACAAAAAGTATGAATAAATAAGAAGTATATTACTTTGTGTTACTGTGTGAATATGTAGTTTACACAGAAGATTCAAACTTTCTTACAAACTAAGCTTAGCTTTATGAGAATGGAACATATATAAAAATGGAAAAAGAAGAAAGAGGAAAAGAAAAGCGGGTGGTTTTGTTTGGAGTTATGGGACATGACATAGTATTGTTGAGAACTCCAATGAGGTACGTGCTAGTGTCCATTAAGGTTATTGGGAGTTGCCACGCATCACCTTGTTCTTACGCTTTGTTATGCCTTCGTGTGACTCTTTCGTAGTTTAGTTTCTATTACCAGCACCGCATGCAGAGTGCTTACGAGAGCGACGCAATATATTTAATTAATTTATCAACAATAAAAGAAAAAGAATAAACACGTAATAATTCTTACATACGTTTAATTTCTGATTAATTTTAAATGAGAAAGGGGATTCCTAAAAAATTATATATTTTTTTATAAATTTTAAAAAATATTATATATAAATATTCTTTTTTTTTATCGGTAAAGTTAATTGTCAGATTTTGTTAATAACCTACAATCTTTTCCATACATTTGATTTTTTCTTCTAAAAATTTCATGGTTTAATAATGCTAATTATATATAAATGATAAGATATTCTTATTTATGTATAGAATCAACTAAAAATCATCAAAACTAAATTTATGGGCTATTATTGGTTGACAAAGTTTTTTAACAAAGTTTTTGACAAACTTTCTTATTTTGGTAAAATAGTATTATTTTATTATTTTATTTTAATTAAAAAATAAAAATTTAAGTTTGTT
>Ga0209589_1004954_pt1 | contig 22818 bp, 17 predicted proteins | sample CowpeawhiteBW_FD_187525 | JGI IMG/M metagenome (GOLD analysis project Ga0209589, IMG submission 187525) | Root nodule microbial communities of legume samples collected from California USA - Cow pea white BW (SPAdes) (version 2) | ecosystem: Host-associated > Plants > Roots > Nodule | place: USA...
CTTTCTTTATATTTATATAATTTCATCTACATTTTTTTAAAATTTAATATTTTAATATATATTATGTATTTATATTCTAATAAATTTTGATATATTAATATTTATAGATGAGGAAAAGTCTTTTTTTCATATTTATTTTTCAATTTTATCTTTTATTTATTTTTTAAATAAAAACAATTATTTTATTAATATTATTTTTAAGTGATTATTTATTTAATTTAATCATTTTTATTTGATTATTTTCAAACTTAATCATTATAAATAAAAATTAATTATAGTAAAATAAAATTTATTTATATTTAATTTTATAATTATAATGATATCAATAATTATAATTTTATTATTCTTTATTATCATAAAAAAAGTAAATACAATGTTTTTACTAGTTTATATAAAAATTTTGGAATTACTCTTTTGGTTTCTATTTTCGTTCAAAAATAATAAGTTGGTCCTTGAGGTTTTTTTAGTCTCAATTTGGTCCGATTTTGGAAAAATGATGCAATTTTGTCATTTTTTCATTAAATTTCTTGAATCAAATTAAGGATTTTTCATCAAAATTGAAGTTGTGAATAAGGATGGTTAGTTTTGTTGGTATAATTGACATAATCCTAGTATAAATTTTGGTGAAAAAATTCTTGCTCTACTTTAAGAAATTTAGCGAAAAATATTAAATTATATTAATTTTTAAAAATTCAAAATCAAATTGAGACTAAAAAACATAGACAACCAACTTGATATTTTTAGAAGAAAAAATAAACCAAAAGAGTAATTCAACCAAAATTTGGACACCTTCAACGTATTGACTGAAAATCCGCCACTACTTGCCTCCAACCATCTCTTCCTCTTGGTTCTATACTCCTTCAATCATTTTTGCACTTAGGTCCCTTACACTTTAATACATTCTGAGGTTGCTCAAAAGAAAAAAAAAACATGTGAGATTATAGTTCTATAATAATATTCTAATTATTAATTCACTCAATCGTATCTTTACGCAATATATTTCTTACTTCAATAAGTCATAAAAATATTCACACTATAAATTTGTTTATACTAATTGATTTTGTCATGGATTTTTTAAATCTGTTGAATATATAAACATTGCTTGCTTTAGTTTGAATAAAGTGATATTTTATACCTAGATGCTTTCATCCTGGATTGAAACAATAATTTTTTTTCTCGGGACTCCGATTCGTTTTTTCTTAGTTTCTGAATTCCTTTTTACATGTATTGATAGAGATCTTTCATACAACAATTTTACCTATAAAAACTCCGAAGCATGCCAAGAGACCGAAGGGAAAATGTAAGAACTGAAATATTTTATTTATTTTATTTCTAAATTTATCAAGATATTCATATTAGTATTAATGATATCTTTTATGCTACAGGAACTTGTTTTGGAGCTTCCCAAAGAGCCAAGGGTAATATATAGGAATATATATATTATTCCCTTTTCTTTATGTGTAAAGCTTACTATTTGGGTGTTTAGAAACATTAAAGTTGGTTTGAGATTAAAATCCAGTTCATGTTTAGAAAAAAAAAATGGATTTCTTTTAATAAATCTATTTGAAAGTGGCTTAAGGTTTGTGGTTCAATGTTTCTACTAACCTGTTTTTGGTCTCCTTTTAATATTTCTACAGGGCACCTATTACTTGTCTGCCTGGAGGAAACTGTCCGAGAAGTAAGTATGAGTAATTCTTTCAAACTAAGTTGTTAAACATAGGCGAGAATCATCGCCCTCCAAGCATGTTTTATGGTTTTTTGTCGGCAACGAATATATAATTTATAAATAAATATATGACAATATATGCAAAACACTACACATTATCGAAAAAACATTATAAAGTCAAAGCTATTAATAATATTAGCATTTTAAAAACATTAGGTTCATGCTAACTTCTACAACATAGCCTTTAACAAAAATTAATGCAACTCTATCCTAAGTTACAATCCATAACTCCAACGCAAATTTGTAACTTTTACTAGGAGCTTAAGAGAAAACCATTTATAGCAGAAACATATAGCAATTTTGTTGTTGACAATCTTTGTGACAACGCATTGCAACCATGACCATATAATTCAGCTACTATGTTAGTTCCTCTACACAAAAAACATTCCCAGTCTAATGCTATAGCCATTAACAACATTTGAAACTTGGTTTAGGAGACATAGAGCACCATATGATATGCATTACCTCTACCTTGACTCCTTTCTCCTTTCACAAAAGCCTTTCATTTGAACATGTACATCAAACAACAAATACCATGCATACCACTCTTTTTGCTACTATGCCTAGTATCCCACACTGTGAACAACATGCAATCCTTGATATACTAGGTGACATTGCTTGGTAAACTTAAATGTGGGTTGTTATATTTAATAGTGTTGGTAGAATAAAATGTCTTAGGAAAGAGTAAAGGTCCGAGTGCATCTAGTAATGATTGTGACATGCAATAGAGTTCATTTATTGTGGTCTTGGTAGTAGTTATAGTCTATTGAATGTAGTTAAAGGACCATGTATAAGGGCCTATAAAAGGAACATGTATTGTTCATTGTAAATTACAGCAAGTTTTAATATACAAAAGTGTTTATCCATAAAAACTTGTTTGTCAACTAATTGGCATCAGAGCTTGAGAGCTTGAGTGTCTGATCGCTTTAGAGAGAGTGTTTGATTGTTAGAGAGTTTTGATTGAGATGACCAACTTAGCTAAAAGCATGCTCCTGCCTAAGTTATCAAAAGGTGTCAGCTATGACAACTGGAGTTTGTAGATGAAGACCCTACTTGATTTCAAGAAGTATCAGATGTGATCGAAAATGAGCACCAAGAACTAGAGGATATTGAAGAACAGACGTTTGACCATCTTTCTACGTTGAGAGCAATGCGGATAAAGGACAAAATGACTTTGTACGTGTTGTACTGAGATGTTGATGAGTCCGACATTGAGAAGATAGCAAATGTTAAATCTTCCAAAGAAGCATGAGATATAATGGGAAAGGCATACAAAAGGGGTAATCGTGTCAAGTAAGTCAAGCTTCAAACTCTTAGAAGCGAGCTTGAGAACATGAGGATGAAAGAGGCCAAAGGGGTTGGCGAGTACATCTCTCGTGTGAGATCGTGGTGAATCAACTCAAAAGGTATGAAGAGATGCTGAGCACTTCCCGAGTGGTGGAGAAAATCTTAAGGTCGTTAACTGACGCCTTTAAGAATATTGTTTGTGCAATCATGGAGTCTAAGGACTTGTCGGTGCTCTCGATGGAAGAGCTTGTCGAGTCATTTAAGGCGCATGAGCAACAGAGAAGTAAGAAGAAGGAGGAGTCTCTCGATCAAGCACTTCAAGCAAAGGCAACCATTAAGTAGAAGAAGGTTCCTTATACTCAAAACACTCAAGGTCATGGTGGTAGAGGTAGATGAGGATTTGAAAGAGGTAAAGAGCAAGTCGGTCAACAAAACTAGAATGGCCAAGGACAAGGTATTGGTCGTGGTAGAGGCTGAGGAGGTTGGTCAAGCATCTCAGGAGTTGAGTGCTTTAGATGTGGAAAGTATAGCCATTATGCAAAGGAGTGCAAATCAATGCTATAGTTGCGGTAAGGTCAGACATTTTGCAAAAGATTATCGATCACAAAATGAAAGAGAAGAGACAATCAATCTCGTCGAAGAAGTTGAAGATGAAGTGGTATTATTGATGATGGGATGCAGCTTAGGGGTCGAGCACAAGCAAGTGGAGAATTTGTGCAAAGTTCAAAAGTACATCTAGTAATGATTGTGGCATGCAATATAGTTCATTTATTGTGGTCTTGGTACTAGTCATAATTTATTGAATGTAGTTAAAAGGCCATGTCAAAGAACCTATAAAAGGACCATGTACTGCTCATTGTAAATTACAGTGTCTTAACATATAAAGTTTTTATCCATAAAGACTTGTTTGTTAATAAAGATATCTTTTTGTTTGGCTCATTATGATTCAAATGAGGGGTTAAATGTTCTAGTTCTAGATTGTACACATCCTATCCCTAAGATATTTAAATGGATTTTATGTAGACTATACGACAAAGCCACCCATCCCAACCGAGAAGGAAGCTTTTTGAACTTTATTGGTTACTCATGCCCACTTTTAGTTGTGTCAATCCAAAGATTCCATCCCTTCTTCCCTAGCTATAATCATCCCAGTTTCTACCAGATCTTATCAAGCTTCCCCCAAACACATGCTTTCACCCCTGTTAATCCTGGTCTCTAACTCTCTTGCACCACCCCCACCACTACATTGCATTTCCACTACATATATACCTTTCTGACACTCCACTAACACATCTTTCACTTCACCACCTCCTAGACCTTACCCACCATATATGCACACACTTCGTACATTTATACAACTATATCCTTCACATCGTCACACACTCATAGTGCACCTTAAACTTTTTGGCCCTCTAAATTGCAACTAGCTCTTTTTGATAACTCATAACCTATAGACTGGTATTTCCAAGCAAAAGCAACATTTTCCTTATACCAATTCCCTCCTCAATTACGCCTTTACACCTGTTCATTCTACATGAAAGGAGATGCTTTGAGTTGGTATAAATAGATGCATCACAACTCCCAATTCACAACATGGTAGTCATTCACCATAACTCTTGAGACTAGAGATGGAAAATAAAACCGTCCCCTTGGGTATTTTTCAACTTATCATAACTTTTATATAATTCTGTTAAAAAAATGTATGTCAATAAAAAAAAATTTATGTCTCACATTTGAATATTTTTATTATTTTTTAATATATTTATTTATTATATATTTTTCTTTCACATGAGAATGTTTAATACTTTCAATTTAAGTATTTAATAGCACAAACCTTTCGTTTACTAGGTAATATAAAAAAAATTCTTTACTTATTATTATTAGTTTTTGTTTCATTTGAAAAACTCTTTTGTTTCGCTAAAACAATTTTTGTTATTTCTCAACCATTGAGTATATATGTTAATATTTGAAAAGTTTTCTTACATCTCTGAGATATTTTTCAACTTATCATACCCTTAATTATACATTTGTTTTCCTTTGTGCGATTTCTTTCAATAGTCTCTCAAATTGTTTGTAAACATTTGTTAATTTTTTAATATTTTTATTTGTTGTTTATTTTCATTATGTAGAATACTATTTTGATATATTTTATCTAATTAATTTTTATTTTCTAACTCATTATCAATCATATTGTATTTTTTTCACTATAATTGTTTAAATAATTTTTATTTACTACAATATAAAAATTTAATGTAATTGTCATGAATATTTTTTTATCACTATCCAACATAATTGAAGTTCAAAAGATACAATATCAATGTTAAAATTTTATTATTATGATTATTATTTGTTCTTTGTATCATTTTGATTAAGTAATGTATTATAACTTTTAATAGTTCATAAAAAAGAGATTCATTAGAATTTAAAAGATTGAAATACCTGGGCTGATATTATTAACCGAGCTAACCTTGGTATGGAAGTAATGCATGAAGGCAATGCTCATAATTTCCCTCTAGATCTAGTTGTAATGGAAGCTCCATCTGTTAATGGATAAAATTTTGATCTTGTAAACAACTATTTAAAATATATTTTAATTTGAATATTTGTTTTCCTTTATATTTTTTAAAAAGTAGTTTTAAATTTTATCAACTAGGTTTCATTAATGTTTGCAAATTTAATAAATGTGTTGGTTCTCGTGAAATTTTATTTGGTATTATAATCTAAAATGTAAACAATTATAATTTATTTTAAACTTTTATTATGATTATTATTTGTTCTTTATATCATTTTGATCAAATGATGTATTATAACTTTTATTAGTGTATAAAAAAAAGATGCATTAGAATTTAAAAGATCGAAGTAAACAAACATTTAAAATATATTTTAATTTGAATATTTGTTTTCCTTTTATATTTTTTAAAAAAATATTTTTAAATTTTATCAGCTAGGTTTCATTAATGTTTGTAAATTTAATAAATGTGTTGGTTCTCATGAAATTTTATTTGGTATTATAATCTAAAATGTAAACAATTATAATTTTTTAAAACTTTTATTATGATTATTATTTGTTCTTTGTATCATTTTGATTGAATGATGTATTATAACTTTGGTTAATGTATAAAAAAGAGATTGATTAGAATTTAAAAGATTGAAGTAAACAAACATTTAAAATATATTTTAATTTGAATATTTTTTCCCTTTCATATTTTTAAAAAAAATTTTTTAAATTTTATCAACTATATTTCATTAATATTCGCAAATTTAATAATGGTTTTGGCTTTCATGAAATTTTAATTGGTATTATAATCTAAATTGTAAACAATTATAATTTATTTTAAAGTATTTGATATCGAAGAAACAACCATCCTTCTAATATTGAATATTTGATAATATTATGTTTCCTTTACCATAATTTTTTATTATTTTATAAAAATTAATTAAAATTAATATTGAAGTAGTAGGAAAATGGGTATGGGTATGTGTACGAGATTATACCCGTTATCCGGTGGGGATGGGGATGGGACAAAAGTTTGAAACCCGTTGGATTTGGGTATGAGGATGGGGATGAATTTTTTTTACGAGATGGGTATGGGATAACGAAACTCGTGCCTGCCCCGCCCCGTTGCCATCCCTACTTGAGACATGCTTTGGTCCATCTACCTATGAAATCACCAAGTTGAACTCTTCAAACTACACTAGTATGGATTTGTTGCTCATTATCAAGCAAATTTTAAGAAAATTTGTAATCGCATTTTGGGTTTACTACATGAGGTTATTCTTAATCACTTTCTCTAAAGATGGATCCTTGACATTCACTACAAGTTGGCCATTCACAAACCTATCTCTATCTCCCAAGCAATTGCATTTGCCAAAATTATTAAAGCAAGGCCCAAGGATACTAAAACATGTGTCCCATACTACCAAGCTAAACCAATGAATTTGTCCTACTCAAACACCACCACCCCTACCCCCACTCCAACACCACCACCCTTACCCTTTAGCCCCACATTATAGCCTCCTATACCTTATTCCCTACCACATTTCCTATTAAATGGTTGACAACCTCTTAGCTGCAAGCGTGTCATGCACACGAACTCTGCTACAATTGTGATGAAAAGTTTATCCTTAGCCATAATAAATCTCCTCATACAAAGTTTTTAGTTTTGACGACTGATGATGATTTCGTTGCTAAACCATCACAATCCACTTCGTTAGAACCTAACCCACCTCTCCATTTCCAATTATCCCCCCAAGCCCTCACAAGCCAACATTCCGCTCAAACCTTACGTTTTCAAGGCACCCTCCACAACAACCATTAATTTACTATCTTAATTGACACAAGTAGCTTCCATAACATTTTCAACCTCACCTAGCCTAAGACCAAACTTTCCTTGCCCTTCCTACCCCCATCCAATCTATTTTTAGCCTCCCATAACATAGTGTTTGCCAAACCTTGTGAGTTGCCACCCCCGAGCCCATGACCATCATATTAACCTTTTACCCAACACATCCCTCATAAATGTCCTCCAATCTCTTTCGTTATACATGAAATGCTCCAAAATGGGATAATAAACCTTAGCACCATCCCTTTCTCTTCCCCAATCTTAATCTTATAGTGAAGAAAAGATGGCACATGACTTTTTTGTGTTCATTATGAATCACTCAATTTTGTCATTGTCAAAGATAGATTCCCCATTCCCACCAGTGATAAACTACTAGATGACTTAAGCATAAATACTATTTTCTCAAAGATGGATCTACCATTTGCGCACCACCACACAAAGACAGACACAAAACTTCCTTTAGAACACTGGATGGTCACTATGAGTTCTTAGTCATGCCCTTTGGTCTAACCAACACTCCCTATGCAACCCTTATTTTGATTCTCATGTTCTATGCTTAGATTTCGTTTTAAACCTATTATCTTCTTACTAGTTATTTTTCCAATTTTTCTAGTGTGATGATGTTGTAGCTACAATTAATTACCTATAATGGTGGGAACCACATACTCTTAGGACTTTGAGGATTTCTTGGCCTTACCGCATTTTACAGACCTTTCTTGTTCAAAATTTCACCTTTCTCTCTTCTCACTTATCTATTGCGTTCTAATCACTTTTCGTTTTCTATAAAGGCAACCAAAGCTTTTACGACATTGCAATAACAAATGCCTAAACTTCATACTCTTTTACTAATTTTGACAAACCCTTCGTCTTAGAGACAAATGCTTATAGTGTTACCATTGGTACTCTTTTGAGTCGATATGGTATTCAACTTGTATTCTTCAAAGCTCTTCCCTCTTTGTTTGAGAAATATTTTCCATTGTCGATAAAGAAATAGAGACAATACTTACTAGGACATCAATTTCATATTTATACAAATCATAAGAGCTTGAAGTCACTCTTAACCCAAACTATTCAAGCACCAAAACAACATAAGTGGACAACCAAACTACAACAATTTCAATTTGATATTTTCTACTAAGCTAGATGATCTAACGTCATTGTAGACGCCCTCTCTGCAACTCCAAAGGCGTCATTTTTGTCTCCATCTCTTCATGAATTCCACAATTATTCAACACCCTTTGCCAATTTTATATTTCCACAATAGGGGGTAAAGACTTAGTCTCCAAGACAGAACAATAGAGTTACTTGCAATACCAATTGAAATTTTCTAATAGGTCGTTATATTTTAAGAGATGCCTATTCATATATGACCAAGCAGATGTTTGCTTGCTACTCTTGTTATCTAAGTTCCACTCAATCCTTACCGATGGTCACTTTGGGACTAACCCAATAGTCGTTTGTCTAGCTATCTCATTTTTTCGCCGGCTTATACTGTGACACCAAATGGTTTAAGCAATCTTATGCCATCTTGTGCCCAGTCCAAATAGGTCCTATGACACACTAGCCCACCAAACACAAGGTTTAAAAGCCTAATTGGATGAAGGATTTTTATTTTCATTAGAAATATTTCTTTGAACGTTTATCAACCACCTTTTAGGCTAAAATGTACTACCACTACAAGAAAATCGTGTTTATCGATGGCAGTAATATGTCCGTAATGACACAAATTTGTCGGTAAACTAGTATTATCGACGACCAGAAATCCTTCAGTTAACGCATCGTCGATAACAATTTACCGATGGATGCTTAAGATTCGTCGGTATTTACCGGCGGACTCGTCCTTCGCAAAAACCGTCGGTTATTACCGACAGATCAATCCTTCGGTAATTACCGATGGCCTAACCGTCGAAAACTACATTCTCTATAATGAAATTAGGATAAATGAATGAAGAAAGTTCTTTGATTTTTTTTTCTTCTCTTACTTAGCTCCACTTAGGGTAACAATAGACGTTGCCTAACAACTACATTGTTACATAGGTCTATATTGAACCCTCTAGTTCCAACATTGACGCCTTGCAAAACATTATTTCCCATACCTTGCCTAACTAATCCAATGAGTCTTTTTGCTACTATTAAGAATAGGAAAGACATTAATACAATCCCTTACCCTCAATGTTTATATGGTTTAAATTCTTCTATTGGGCTACAGTTGGCAAGGACTAAGATTGCTGAAGACTTTAAGCACCCTTTAATCAAAGATGTCCCTTTGTCATAAAATTTGAGTTTCTCCGTTATGTAGAGAAAGAACTCTCATCTCACAAAGTTGTATACTTTTTCATAATCAACCTTCAAGGTCATATAAGATCTTTTGTGATGGAGTTCATTCAAGGTCATGCAACTTCAACTAATGGCAATGGGAGTTGATGACGAAAGTTATGGTTGGAAGAAGGCTTTTTATGGAGTAGAAGTAGTGTCAAAGTTTCCAAGACGAGTTGTTCGACCAACATTCAATAAAGTCAAAGTAGAAAGACTATCCCAAAGAGCCAGAAGAACAAGTTTGGGATGCAATTACATGCTTGCTTATTTCTACTATGTTCACTTAGCCAAAATATAATTCCAAATATCCTATACAATTTGACCTAATTACTTTATTTCTACTATATTCAGTTTATTATACCCTAGAGTTGATCGATGTTGAGAGTAACCAATAGTTATTGAGATTAGTGAAGGCTCAGTTTTATTGAATCCTTTGAGCCATAATCCTAGTTGTTGGTCCCTTTGCCTGAGGTCTTTCTTTAGTTTTCTTCTTACTTCCTCCACCACTTTGTTTGCTACTAGTATGCTATCCAAAAATTCCCTCGTATGAAAGCAAATTGTGATATATCTATAACTTTATAGCGACCTTCTTCACTCTTTTTAAAAAAACTTTTGAAATAATATTGTACACCATATTAGCCATTTAACCTTTGATCATATTAGCATATAAATGAAGTGTGGCTACCTTTGGACCAAAATACATGAGAATGAAACTCTTTCATTGCATCCATAATGTTCCTTTTTAAAGTTTCCCGATAACACTTGATGATCTAGCCTTCAACTTTTACAACTTTCACAGTTCCACACTTGAAAATTCCTATTAACATGACATTCTGCTTGATGTTAAAAGATGGAAATGAAATACCCTCCAAATTAATTTTAAGATGTACTTTCCCTTCGAACTTTTTCATAAAGAAAAATATTGCTTTTACTTTAATATTGTAGGTTCTCATACGAAGTATCTTAAAATTCACCCTTTTATTCCGGTCTTAATCTTCCTCCAACTAATAATAGAATGAAAAATTTTGTATTTGAATCTCCTACAATGAACTATTTCATTCTAATAATATATATTCATAATAATAATAATAATAATAATAAAATGTTGTTTTTGAATAATTAATACATAAATACTGCTAAAATTCTTCAAAAAAAAATATTGACTTTGAATGTGTTTAAATGTGTATAATTAATAAAACGACAATTTTCAATTGCCCAGATAAAATTCTAGCATGGTTGATTTAAATCATAAAATTTAGGAATTCCTTACAAAATTTTAGATCATTTTATGTGAATATATTATACAACTCCGCAATCAATGCTAGGAGTTATGAAACTATATGAGAAAATTAAAAAAAGAAACTTTTAACATTTTTCACAAATAAATTTCATTTTTTCCAATTTTTATATTTTGTATCACAATCGTTTTTAATATTTATTATATTAAAATTATCAACAAAGTCGATTATAAGCTAACAAAAAATTTAGAAGATAATAAAATTGAATTAAATATAGAAAAAAGAAGAACAAATAAAACAATAAACGGATGTATAACTAAAAGTATAATTTAACCTATTTTTAGTATGTTGATTAGAATAAAAGAAACTTCTCTATTATCATGAAAATACAATTCACCCTTCTATAAACATAAACTAAGAAATAAGATCTCATTTTCCTAAACACAATCAACACTTTACAATATCATTTAAACTTCACAAATAAATAAAAATTAGTATTGCATTCCTATAAGTCTAACGTTTTTTTTTTCTCTTGTAACAGCCTTTAGCTATTTCCATATAAATTGTGGTGGTGAACAAGTGAATAGTGAAGGTATAGTGTATGATGCTGACTCGGATCCATCAGGGCCAGCAACATCTGAAAAGAACCATGAAAACTGGGCCTCTAGCAATACCGGACATTTCTTGGATGGTGGTAATAATGAAGAAGAATATATCCAGCGAAGTCAAAAAATACACTTTCTATGTCGGATTCTGCATTGTATCAGACTGCACGTGTATCCCCTATTTCTTTGACTTATTATGGAATGTGTCTGGAAAATGGAGACTACACGGTATTGCTGCATTTTGCAGAGATCATGTTCACTGATGATAACACATATCGCAGTCTGGGAAGACGAATATTTGATGTTTATATTCAGGTACTAAATGCTTAATTTAATTATGTTTTGATCATGGCCAACAAAGTAGAATTGGCTAAACCTACAAAAATGTCACAGAACATAAATAGAATTGGCTAGTAGTGCATTTGACTTCACTCATAGAATTATTCAAAGTTTAGACTGTATAAAAACTATAGACGTCAAAATCCATTAATGTTTGGATTCGAACTATTGTAGGGAAAGCTAGAATTGAAGGATTTCAATATTGCAAATGAAGCAGGAGGAGTTGGAAAGAATTTAAAAAGAAAATTTTCAACCACTGTTAGTAATAAGTCTTTAGAGATTCGTTTTTACTGGGCTGGAAAGGGAACAACTGCTATCCCAGAAAAATCAGTATATGGACCTCTTATATCAGCTATATCTGTGACTCGTGGTGAGTTACTTTGTCTTTATCACTTTGTTCTTTCAATTTTACATTTAAGGCATCAAATGGCTTGTATTGCTCTTCCGCAATTATAAGTAAACACTTCCACAACAGATTCAGGTGGCATGGCTATAGCGGTTATAATTGGGATAGCAATTTCTGCAATAGTATTTGTCATCCTTGTTGTATTTGGCTGGAGACTTCATATTCGGAAAAGAAATTCATTGGCAAAAGGTAATTCTCTAAAATAAAGTCACAAACTATAAATGGTCTATATGTTTGTTTTGATTTCAAAATAGATTTTTACATTTCATTTCTCTAAAAATATTTTACGTGGAAATAGTATATGCACAACCATATAAAATGCTTTTATATTGTAGTTATAAAAAAATATTGAATTGTAAGTTTGGTCATTTTGATGATAATTATTTTAAAATTCATAGTAAACATGATTTTCAATTATCTGACAATGTAACAAATATACACTACATAATCACAAAATCCAATCTTTACTGTGTCATTTAGTAGGATAACTTTTTTAATGGATAAAAGATGTTATTTCAATTTGGTATATTTTTTGGTAATTAAAACAAGAGAAAATAATTGTATACTAACAACATAAAATAGTTTTATATCTTCGAATCCCAACCTATTATGTATGACAAATGTATTGACTTTCATAATTATTACCTTAACAAGGGTTTAACAATGATCTATAATGTCAGAACAGTGTATCGTAATTAAACTTTTAAAATAAGAGGCATCTAATTTCAGTATTCTATGGACAGAGTTAAAGCATTTAAATTTGCAAGTGGGTTTGTTTACTATGCGTCAAATCAAAGTTGCAACAAATAACTTTGATATTGCTAACAAGATTGGAGAAGGAGGCTTTGGTCCGGTCTACAAGGTCAATATATTACATAACTTCTCATAACTATTTTGATTCATTTATTGAATTTTATAAATAATCTATTACATAATACAAAAAAGTCACGAAAATTGTGTATTCTTTTCTGTATTTATAGGGTACTTTATCGGATGACACAATAATTGCAGTTAAGATGCTTTCATCAAAGTCTAAGCAAGGGAACCGTGAGTTTATAAATGAAATAGGGTTGATTTCAGCTTTGCAACACCCTTGTCTTGTTAAACTTTACGGTTGTTGTGTTGAGGGAGATCAATTGTTGTTGGTATACGAATATCTGGAAAACAATAGCCTTGCACGCGCTTTATTTAGTAAGTATTTGTTTTCATAATCATCAAATCTACTTCCTTAATTTAATGTAACATATTTTCAATATTTATACGACTAAATGATTTTAATGTCTAATTTATGTAGGACAAGAAGAATCCAGTTTGCAATTGGATTGGCCAACCAGGTATAAGATTTGTGTTGGTATTGCTAGAGGCTTGGCTTTCCTACATGAAGAATCAAGATTAAAAGTTGTTCATAGAGACATAAAGGCTACTAATGTGTTGTTAGACAAAGACTTGAATCCAAAAATATCTGATTTTGGTCTTGCAAAGCTTGACGATGAGGACAATACTCACATAAGCACAAGAATTGCGGGGACTTAGTAAGTGGATTGAAGTTTCCAAATATTTTCTTTTATGTAAATGTCATTTAAGCATTATTTTCTTACATGGTATAATTATTATGATAATTCAAATTACAAGTTTTAAGCATTATTTGATTTAAGAAATTTGGTATGATTATGGATTTCAATTATGCAGTGGGTATATGGCTCCAGAATATGCCATGCATGGTTATTTAACTGATAAAGCAGATGTTTATAGTTTTGGAGTGGTTGCCTTGGAAATTGTAACTGGAAAGAGTAATACCATCTCTCGACCCAAGCAAGAAGCATTAAATCTTTTAGATTGGGTAACTTCTATTTTCTATGGTTGTTTGTGTGAATCCAATTATTTATTGCATAGTATATTTATGTTGTGTTACTTTTCGTGTCCTTCAACTTTTGAATATGATAACTTTACATGTGTTACATTCAACTTGTGACCTCTTATATTTTTTTGTACTTTATCTTTTCCTTTTATTTTATTTTCACATGCTTCGTATGTTGGCTTTTTTTCAATAGGCAAATTTATTGAAAGAGAAAGGGAATCTGATGGAGCTTGTTGACAGAAGGTTAGGTTCAAATTTCGATGAAAAAGAGGTTATGATGATGATAAGAGTGGGTCTTTTGTGCACAAATGCCACTTCAAATCTTAGGCCTACCATGTCATCAGTTCTTAGCATGCTTGAAGGAAAAATTGTGATTCCAGAATTTATTTCAGATCCATCTGAAATAATGGATGAAAAGAAGCTAGAGTCTATGAGACAATATTATTCTCAAATGGAAGAAAATGAGAGCAATGAAACACATACATATCATAGTTCATCAAAAGATGGGCCATGGACTGCTTCATCGTCATCAGCTGTACACCTATATCCTCTCCATATTGATTCTTCTTATTGGGAGAAAAGAAATTAGGAGGTTGTATTTTTGTTCTTTCACAATATTTTTACACCACATTTTTCCTGTTATTATGTGATATTATAAATTATCAGAAGGTTGATTACATTTACTATAATGATTAGTTAACATAATGTGTGATACTCTTTACTATTTATATGGTCATAATAAAAAGCACAACAATAATAACAAGAAAATGGATACATTAATTATCTTTTTTGAATAAGTCAAGAAATGTCTAAAACAAAATGTAAAGTCTAGTATAATAGCAATTTCTTGTACTTCAACATAAATATTATTTCACCTATGCCTACATAGCCAACTCACAATTGTTTGACTTGTGATGTTAAGGTTGCAGTAGATCATGTTAAGTCCAGACGATACAAAGAATTAAGACTAACAACTCTAAGTAGTCTTATTATGTTTGGACGATACAAAGCATCTCATTAAACAAATGCTCTATTTTAGTTTCGATAATAACAATACAATATAATATAATAATGACGATATATGTAGTAATTCAACTAACATTTTTAGTCTTACAAATATAAGACATCAAATTGAGAAACTATTGTTTATCAAATGATAACAAAGAATTAGATGAATACAATTATCTATCGTCTAACGATTATATCTAAAATGTCTTTTAATAGAATTGAGTTAGTTTTGGTTGCTCAAATATTTAAGGTTAAATTACTCTTTTGGTCCCTCTATTTGTCATGAAATTTCAGTTTGGTCCTCAAGTTTCTCGTTGTCTCAATTTGGTCCTCATTTTCTTAAAAATGACTCAATTTGGTCATCACCATTAACTTTGACCAGACTGTGTTAAAGTCAACGCCACGCGTCAATTTCTGGTTTTTTTTTTTTTTTTCATTTTTTGATTTTTTTTTTTTTTTTTTTTTTTTTTTGAATTTTTTGAATTTTTTTGAATTTTTGAATTTTTTTGAATTTTTTTTAAATTTTTTTATTAGTTTTTACACGTGTCTCTTCACAGTTGTGCCACGTGTCAAAATGACTCAATTTGCTTCCTATATTTGTTTTTAGTTTCAATTTAGTCATAATTTTTGTAAAAATGAAGCAATATTGTCCCTCCTTAGACTGACACTCAATTTAATCTTTGTATACAACTTATGATGATATTCTTAATAAAATTGACGTTTTTATTAAATATTTGTAGAAATATTTTTAAATAAGTTTTTTTTTACTTTTATTATTAAACAAAGTTAAACCCCAAACTTAATTTAAAAAATTAACAATTTTGTCATCATATATAAAGGCATCAAGTGTATGATATTATACAAACTTTGTGAAGATTAAAAATCAAATAACTTGTCACACATAAGTTTAGGAACTAAATTTCAAGTTCAAAACAAAACCAAAGTCTAATGTTTTGTTTAGAATTTAAAGTTAATTTAAAATATTTATAGAAATATTTAATAAAAACGCTAATTTTAATAAGAATATCACCATAAAATTTATAAAAAAATAAATTTAGTGTCAATTTAAGGAAGGACAATACTGCTTCAGTTTTACAAAAATTGGGACTAAATTGAAACTAAAAACAAATATAGGAACTAAATTGAGTCACTTTGACACGTGGCACAACTATGAAGAGACACGTGTAAAAAATAAAAAAAAAATTCAAAAATTCAAAAAAATTCAAAAAAATTCAAAAAACTTCAAAAAATATTCAAAAAAACCAGAAATTGACACGTGGCGTTGACTTTAACACCGTCTAGTCAAACTAACGGTGAAGACCAAATTGAGTCATTTTTAAGAAAATGATGATCAAATTGAGACAACGAAAAACTTGAGGACCAAACTGAAATTTCATGACAAATAGAGAGACCAAAAGAGTAATTTAACCAATATTTAAATGTGGAAATAAAATATTTATGCCAAAATGTTTATACTCTAATGTATTAATTATCTATGATCAACTAATATGTGCTCATGAACCTACATGTTAAATTTTTACATGACTAGATGACTTTATTATTACATTGAGCAAATGATACAACTTGAAAGTCATTAGACAATAGGAGATAAGACAATACAAGGTCAATTCATTAGACGATATACATATAAGAAGAATTAGTACTTACACTGATCAAAAGATTCAATATGAAAAGCTCTAACGATACAGGTGTAATCTTATCAAACTATACAAAAGATAATTGATCAAAAGATGGATAAGACACTTCCATCAAACAACTACAAGACCTCGTCTAAGGCATTTTGTTAATTTTTTTATCGCTTTACTTGCTCTTATAATTTGTTTACTATACTTATTTGATTATATTAATAAGATATAATGACTAAAATAATTTTATAAAATGAAATCTAAATCAAAGGATTACGTAAAGCAAACTAAATATTGAAATTACTTTAAATGTTAAATTGTCATTTTAAGTTTATATACAAAAATTCTTTTATTCAGAATATGACTAAGATTACGATCAATCCTGATATATTCACGTTCTATATTTGAATTTATTATAACATAATGACATGCTATATTTTGTGAAGTTTCTATAAGTAGAGAATTTTGAAACATTTGAGAGAAGATAATATTAATACTTTCTATATGAAGTACTCTTTGAGTTTGACAAAAATACACAAGATCAAAGGCTTAAGCAAAGATGTCTCACAAACAAAAAATCTCAAAGAAGAGTTTTTGAAGATTATCTTAAAGATTACATCAATAAATTTCATTTAAACTGTTTAACTCGAAGATGATCATTCACCACATACCAACATCAAATATTTATTTGCTACAACGGTCATATTGTTAATATGTCTATACTCAAGAAAATTGAGGGCCTTGAAGTCAAACCAACGAGGATAACTTTACTACTCGTGGATCGATCAATCAAATGCCCAAATAGAGTTGTTGAGGATATACTTGTGCAAGTAGACAAGTTTACTTTTCTAGTGGATTTCGTCATACTCGTTATGGAGGAAAATATTGAGGTTCCTCTCATTCTTGGAAGACCATTCATGAAAACCACCAAAGTTATCATAGATGCTAATAGCGGCAAGCTCAAAATCAGAGACCAAGAGATGGAGGTAAAATTCAAAAATGTTTGAAGGAATTTGTAAGACTCGCAAAATTTAATTAATTAAATAAATAATTAATTAATAAATACAGGTAGTGGGAGCCTTTATGGCATTAAATTCTAACTTATATGACGTGGAAAAGTACTAGCTCAAGTGGTTGAGAGTACTTAATTGTGCCCAAGTCTTGTGTATGCCAATTGTGTGTTATTTATTTGTTATTATTTTTAAATATATGTTGATCATGTTGAATGGTTAGCATTTATTTGGCATTTGCGTGGTTGTGGGTTCAAACCTTGCTTAGAACAAATTAAACTTTATTTTTGCCAAACTTAGTTTTGGCTTGAATATGCAAGGGTGGTGTAAACCCTAGCAGACATAGTAGCCAAGAGGGGCTGGAAAATAGTCCTTAATGAGCAATTGAATGGTAATTATCATATACTTTAAGTCAATTTCGTTTTTCCACATTAAACTCACATTAATACAATAATTAGGGGACAATTAACGGAAAATGAGAGAGTTTTTGTGGCTGGTTTTACTGGATTGGTTAAGGGAGACAAAAATCAGAGTGTGGTGAGTGAACCATTAAGGCTGAGTTGAGGAGAATTAAGGGAGGCTATTGGAAACAAGGAAGAATCAAGAGTCGTTCAACCTTTTAAGCGAAAGGATCCAGGTTAGGGGAGTTTACGCGTAAATTTTATATATGAGCCTGAACTGTATAATGATTAATATGAATTATGTGCCTATATTTCGTTTCTGGTTGAAATTTTGGGTTTCTGGAAAATTTCCAGAAACCACCTGACAGGCTGTTCATAGCTGCCAGGCGGCACATGCACTTGGTCTATTTTCTAGGTTCTTGAAGAGGAACCGCCTGGCGGCACATTCCCGACCGCCAGGCGACACATGGCGTTTACCCAATTCTAGGCTATTAGAATGAAGGGCCTGGTGGTATTGGTTGAGCCGTCGGGCGACGCGCGTTGGTTTGATGCATTTTTACGTTTTTCTGGGTTCTGGGCTATCTTGTGAAACTGTGAGATAATTGGAGAGGGTCGATGATTTTGGGTACGTTACGAATTAGGGTTCGAATAATTGAAAAGTCTTGGATTTTTAGGAGTTAACTATAGTAAATTGGATTGACTTTGATTGGTTTTGTGATAAATTAATATTAGAGCCCATCTAATCTTGGTAAGCCTGAGTGAATTGGTCAAAGTGATGTGGAAGAAGGTATGGATGTTCATAGGTGCAGGGAGAAATTCTGATTTTTCTAGGATTTGGTTGCACCGCTTGGCGCCAGGCGCTGTCGCAGACATTGGAGATTGTGTGGTTGTAGGATGCAAGGTGGAGTCGGACTCTGTTCTAGTTTTGGCATAATGGAACGAGGGGTTTTGGTTGATATTTTGAACAGATCATAATAATGTCCAAGGCATGAATTCCAGTAATTGGTTAAGACTTAGATTTCATGGGTGCAGTGACAAAAGAAAGTGGAGGGAGGTATAAATTAGGTTAAGGAATCAGAATTGAGGTGGTATGAGTTACTATAAGACTTGGATTACATAGCATGCAGTAGAGTACAAATTCTGGGGTTTAGTCGAGCTATGTGAATAAGGTTCAAAAAATAGGACTTAATCTTTCCAACGGTTCCTACTCATGAGAGAAGTGTTAGTAGGCCTTAGGCAACTGTGAATGGAAAATTTAGAGACAAAGCTGGTACTTCTAATGAGTGAATTGTAGTATGGTAAGTATGAGCAAGGTTAACTCTAGAGAAGCCTATTTTTAGCATATTGGGGGTGTCGTACTTAAATGGAAGTGGGAGTTGGGATAGGGAGTTAATCACTTGAGGAGTGATGCACATAAGTTGTAAGGAATTAGCGAGAGCTTGGAAGTATGGAATGAAGGATAAAACAAGGTCTGACTAACTTTAAACCAGTACAGCACAGGTATTAGTATGGCGCCTAGCGGCAGAGTTAAATCCGCCAGGCGACAACTTTGATTTCAGGAGCTTTGTATGACGTGAGGCGCCTAGCGGTGAAGGATGTTCCGTCAGGCGATAGCTATAGGATCAATGGTCTATAGAGTGCGTGCGCCTAGCGGTGTGGGCTGTCCCGCCAAGCAGTAGCTGCAGTACTTGATGGTTCATAGGCGCTTGGCGCCTGGAGGTACACGTCCCCCGCCAAGTGGTCTGGAAGTCGGTATTGCCTAGCGGTACGTGTCCCCCGCTAGGCGATTTTGCTGCTGCAACCTTGGGTTGTTTGTTCTGTAGGCGTGATCTACAAGGCTTTTGGTGATGCTTCAAAAATGGGATTGCTGGTGTTCCTTGAGTTGAGCTCGGAATGTATCCCTTGAGTTGTGGCTCGGGATAGGGGTAAGCACATGGTATTCCTTGAGTTGTCGCTCGGAATAGCATCTCTTCAGTTGTGGCTCGGGATGGCGGATGAACAGGAGGAACTCTTGAGTTGTGGCTTAGGTTGGCGAGTGTTGTCGGTGTGAGTGTGCTGGTTGTGGCCAGTATGGATGGGTCCATATAGATTGCCCTCTTCAGTTGTTGACTGACGAGTTTGGTAGTCTTGAGACGTTACGAACTATGTTCGTATTTGGGAACTCCACCTGGCGTTACGTTACGGTGTGTGATTTGTAGCAATGATTTCCAGCACGTGCTCTATCGGTTGTGGCCGATAGGTATGGCAGCAAGTCATCTTGAAGTAATCACTAGAATATGTAGAACACAAATAACATGGTTGTGGCCATGTGATATGAAATCCAATAGGGGAATTCCTTTAGGGTGTTTGCATGATATATATGAAAATAAGTGTGTTTTATATATGTATGTAAATATTTATATGTATATTCTGTTAAGCTCACCCTATCTACGTGTGCTTGGCGATAATCGTGTACGCGGTACACGTGAGCAGATGATGCTGATGCAAGTTGTAAGATCCGGGAAAATTAAATAGTTATTTAATTAATTATTTAATTAGGACGGATAATGAGAATATTTAAAGCAATAAATGCGAGGAGCTATGACGTGGAAAGGTACTAGCTCAAGTGGTTGAGAGTACTTTAATTGGGTGTGAGGACTTGGGTTCGAGTCCTATGTGTGCCACTTGGATGTTATTTAAATTGTGTGTTTTTGTGTGTTTTATATTGAATGCGTGTTGTCATGGTAAATTCTTAAAATTGTAGGAATTATCATGAAACATGTGTTGGTTGAGTGGTTTGGCCTTGGTTTGGTATGTGCATGAGAGTGGGTTCAAACCTTGTTGAGAACTAAATTACTTTTCTTTTTGCCAAATTTTCTGGTGCATGAATGTGGAAGGGTTGGAAACCTAGCAGCCAAGAGGGGGGCAACTTAAGGGCTGGAAAACAGAGGGTGATTAAACAAACTGGTTAACCTTGTATCATTTTTAATTAAAAATTCGTATAAGCCACTAAATGAGTAATTAAGGGAGAGAGATAGTGAGAGCAAGGATTAAAAGAGAGGAAATAACACTTAGGGTTCGTGGTACTCATAAGCAGAGGCGTTGTCTGAGTTTTGGGACTGATTGAGAGAAGTGGTAGGGCTGAAATCATCAAGGCTTGGATTGCAAACAAAGGCTAAGGAGGTTTAGGGAGAGGATAGACATACAATTCGAATTTGGGCAAGGAATCCAGGTAAGGGGAGTTGTTTTTGCATGCTATTTATCGTGTACACCATTTCGTGCCTTGTATGATCATATGTGCATGAATTCTCTGCTTGTTATGCGTTGTTTTCGCGTTTTCTGGGTTCTGCCCAGAAACCGCCTGGCGGGCATGCATGTGCCGCCAGGCGGTTCATCTGTCTATGCATAGTTTTGGGTTCTGGTTGCTTAAACCGCCTGGCAGGGATGAATATCCGCCAGGCGGCACGTCAGTTTTGCGTTTTCTGTTGGCTTGCGTTTTGTGCAGGATTATTGAGACTTCTGATTGTGATTTTATGTATTGATAGTATGAACTGGTTAGAATTGGGGTCTAATGGTGCTTGAGAATACCCTTTATACGTTAACATGGATGGAGTTGGATTGTTGGAATGGTAGAATCCGAATTGAGTTATTAGGGTTTATGGTGGGTACGAAATTGAGGATATTATGTTAAAGGAAATTGGGTTAGTGAATTAGGTGTGATTTATTGTGTGATATTGTCTGTGGAGTATGGATTGAATTCTGGTCAACTTGGCTTATTGCGGGTGCAGCAGCCTAGAGATTTTCTGGGTTCTGATGTGCCGCCTGGCGGCGCCTAGCTTGCCGCCAGGCGATGATGGGGGCAGTGGAGCAATGCGTGTTGTTTTCGAGTGGTCGTGAGAGGAGAGGCTAAGAGGGATATTGAAAATTAAGGGAGAACACAATAGGAAATAATATACTTAGATAAGAGAGCATGAAAATGGAAAGAGGTTGATGGTATGTCATGTGATGAGTTGTTGAAGAGTTGCGTATCTAAAGAAAGAAGTGGAATAACACTAGTTAATGGACCAAGATTTGGAAGCTTAGAATTCTGCATAATTGCTGTTAAATACCATTGATCGCTAATTGTGGAATTTATGGTTTTGGAGACTTGTAAGCTTAAATATAAGTCCTGAGATTATGCAATATTGTGTGTAACAAGATGCATGGCAGTACAGCGTAAGATAAGTATGATGAGAGGAGGTTTATAAGGTTTCGGAACTGTGAGATTTTGATAGAGAATGGAGTGTCTTGTTGCTGCAGTGTTGATTAACCGTGATAGGGAGTTTGGAATGGGAGTTATAGGTACATGTGTTTGTTTACATATGATATTCGTAGGCTCGCCTATGTGAGGGTTGAGATTGGGGGTTCTTATGCAATCTATGGAAGTGAGCTAAAAGGGTAAACTGGATTAACTGGAATGTCATAAACCAGAAAGGGGTTGTTCTGGTATGGCGCCTGGCGGTCTACTGATAGCCGCCAGGCGATAGCCTTAGCGTGAGAGGGTCTGCACTGAGCAGGCGCCTGGCGGCACGGTGTGCTCCGCCAGGCGGTGACGAGAAAACAGTGGGGTCTGGGAGAACGCTGGCGCCTGGCGGGAGGTGAATACCGCCAGGCGGT
>Ga0209589_1004957_pt1 | contig 22803 bp, 20 predicted proteins | sample CowpeawhiteBW_FD_187525 | JGI IMG/M metagenome (GOLD analysis project Ga0209589, IMG submission 187525) | Root nodule microbial communities of legume samples collected from California USA - Cow pea white BW (SPAdes) (version 2) | ecosystem: Host-associated > Plants > Roots > Nodule | place: USA...
TTTTCCTTCACTAGGTTTTTTATCCCAAAGGGTTTTTCCTAGTAAGGTTTTAACGAGGCACATTCTTTATCAATGGGCACCTCAAGGGGGAGTGTTATGAATTAATGATTATCCATTGATTTGATGCATTTACTCATATGATTCATTACTCTTTATGGTAAATATTTGTATTAACTAAGTTGATTTGTTTTCTTTATGGATTACATATTGTATCTATAAATAGGACTCTTCCTATCAATAATAATACACAAAATGAGTTGCTCCCTATTCTCTATTCTCTATTGTTTCTTCTCTATTATCTATTATTCTCTCTATTATTCACTTTATTTCATAACAATTTCAAAATTTAAATAATTTTCTTAGCACTTTTTAATTATATATATTAAAATTAGAAAAAAAGAAAAACGAGGGGTTTGCCTCCGGACCACCAAATAGCTGCGTCTCTAGTAAAGATTGCTTGGTGAAATACTAAAATTTCTAAATCTCAGGAGGGAAAAAGAAAAAGGAAAAGGAAAAAAAAAGTAAATTAACAAGGGATAAAGAAAAATAGAAAAAAAAAAAAGGAAAATCTTAGTACCTGTTTCTGAGGTGGAAAAAGAAAAATTACCATTGATATTATCATTAACGTTATTTAACAAGGGAAGGCGATATGATCTCATTACCAGATAAAAACCTGTGAGGAAAAAAATAAGAAAAATTGAATATGGTATACATCAATGTTGTATCTTCTTCTCCATGCATGACCCAAATAATGCAAAACTGAGGAAAAGCTTCATGTTGAATAGAGAGAATTGTCCCAATAAAGCTGCTTGTCCATTCATTCATATTTGATAACAAAAGCTTCATTTCCTCTTTGATTTTGACAAGTGAGGAAACACTGTCAGAATGTTGTGTGCCAGAAGATCCTGCCTCGTCAAGATCCCAATCACAGGAGACACCTATGAGGACAACAAATTTAAGGTTAATCTGAGATTACCTTTAAGGTTAAAAATGTTTTATTCTATGTAAAAGGAAGTATAAACTTGTTTGGAAAACAAGGAAAACATTTAACACAATTCCATTTGAGAGACTTCAACTTCATGCACAAAAATTGTCAGAAATTATGATGACTTCAATTTGGACATATGTTGATAGGAGTCATGAAAACTTCAGTATTATGAAAAAAGTGAGGAACTTCGATGTTTCGAAAAATTTAGTAGTCGGAAAAAAGTGAAGTTATCAGAATGACTCAAGTATTAATGAATTTCTATAGACTTACTCGTGACCAATAATATTTGTTTACTTGCCCGTTTTCCTAGTATCTGGACAACTTATATACTTAAAAAAAACCCATATTTCATCTTGAAATGCTTTCAAAAGGCTAAATCAAATTCAATGCTAAAATGGAAGTAATTTTGTGCTGAATAAACTCACCCCAGATGCTTGATACTTTGGCACAACAAGCATATGGCGAAGTCCTACTTGTCTGAAGAGAACCATGGCTTTTGCTACTGACATACTCTCGAGCACTGTAAATGGAGTAGTGTTGGTAAGAGGGTGTAGATCAACAAACATCTCCATTTCTTCTTTAGTCACAGCCACATCTTCAATGTTTCCTTCTCTCTCAGCCAGTTCCACCCATGTAAATTTCTCTCTAACTTCCCATTCCTCAGTTCTCCTTTTCTCCTTCAAGAACCACTTCTTCTTGAGCACCTGAATAAGGTGTGCTCTTAGAATGATTCCATGAAGTTCTGTGGCCTCACTGGCCACTCCTGTTGCTGGCACCACTCCACAATCCATGACAGGAAAACCATTATGTGTGGTGTTTCTCAAGGCATCGACTATATTGGCTACTTTTTCCACTCCTCTAAAGCTGATCACTGCTGGCTTCACATCAACAAGCTCTCCCACTGTGAGGTTTCTCATCCATGGCTCAGGGTTTGCATCCATGAAAGGGAGGCCTTTCAAGTGCAGAATGATCTCATAGATGCTTGGGTTGAAGCTGTCTCCAACAGTTTTAGCTATGAGGAGAACAATCATGGTTATTGGTAGCAGAAGAAGGTTGTTGGTGAGTTCAAGGAAGATAACACAAAGGGACACAGTCATTCTCATTGATCCAGCCATAAGTGAGGCTGCACCAAGCACTGCAAACAGCCCTTGATCAATGTTTGTATGAGGTCTCATTAAGATTCCAAGAAGTCTTCCATAACCTGAACCCATGAGAATGATTGGTAGAAAAAGCCCTGATGGCACAGCAATCCCAAAGGTGATTAGTCCCAGTATGCAGTAGAGTGCAAAGAAAATTAGGATGGAGAAGGGTTGGTACTCAAAAGGAGTGTTGGTAGAGAATATGTTTCTGACAGCATCATCATTGGTGGTCAGAAGCAGAGTTGCAAGATCATTGTAGTGCCCATTTGGGCAGTTGAATTGTTTGAAGTTTCCAGAACGTCCGTTTGTAGGACACATTTCTGAAAGGGAAGGATCACAAGGGGTGCATTTTGCTAGGAATGGGAGACAGTATTGGCATATTGATGTGAAGAGTGCAACTGAAAGACTGAGGAGGAGCTTGTACATTTTTCCTTTCCTGCAAAAACCAAAAGTAGTTGATTCAGTAACACCAACACCAATTTGGATTTTGGATTTAGAATTTAAGATTTAGATTCAGGATCTAAGGTTTAAAACACTAATCTCCCTGTAACTCAAACCATCAAACTCTCGGTTACAGTTACAGCATTGTTAATTTTATTTACAGCTAATTTGTATTGTTGTGGATTATATAATGTACTATTTGATTAAAACAAGATGACAGATTGAGATTAGGTAAAGTTGCTTACTGATTGATGAGATTGTAGAGACGGAGGACTTTATGCAGAAGGTAGTTGTAAAGGCTTCCCAATACCCCACCAAGGACTCCAATGATAACAACAGGGATAACATCCATTACATTATAATTCACAGTGACATCACTAACATCAAACATGATGAGGCCACCTTCACCAAAAAGGCCACATTTTCCTTTGTGGCAAAGTTCAATGGTGGCCCTAAGCACAACCACAACCACAGCTGTGCTGAAAAAGGTTCTCCAGAGGAGTGCACTTCTCCACCATGTTGCCACCTCCTCAAGAGCAAAGAGAACTCCACCCACTGGTGCCCTGAAAGCTGCACACACCCCTGAAGAAGCACCACAGGTGATGAGATCCCTACGGTCACGATCATTGTTGAAATATCTCAACCACCTCCACTTGATCCTGTAATTGTCAGGGCCACCTTGACCAAGTAATGAAGCAATGCAGCTACCAATGTGTACCAATGGCCCTTCTTTTCCTAAATCTAGGCCTGCAGATACAGCTCCAATGCTTCCAATGATCTACACCAGCAAATGTATTTGTTACACTTTCTCAGTGTTTTGGTTAGTAATGATCATTCATCATAGACAATTCCAAGTGTTAATGTCTGAAATCCATAATGCTCTGCTATTATAAGAAAAAATTCAAGAATTCAGTGGTGACATCAAGGAAAAATTAAATTGTACTCATCTCTTCGTTTTTAAGATTTCATTAGATACTCCTCATTTTGGGACCTATGGACAATTCCGTACTTGTTTTAACTTCTTGTAAATTACACAGACCTCCTTGATTGTTTGAAAAATATCACAACAAGAGTATCCCTTTAAAGGTGTTGTAAATGTAGAAAAAAATGGGAGTATTATGTCCAATCCAAAAAAATCTCAAGAGTCAGTGTAATCCTTTTTCCGATCCCTTAAAAAACATTTGTACTACTTTTGAGATCACACTACAGTAAAAGAGTGCTAATCATGAAAAATTAACGATGACAGAAATCAACTTGAGCCTATTTCCTAACCCTCCAAAACAACTCTAAAAACAAGGAAGACTTGTGTATACATTTTCACATTCTTCTTTGATGTGATTAGTTAATCAGAAGTTAAATGGTTGAGGCAGTGCAATTTTCAACATAAAAAACTTTACCTTAACAAACAATGTTGTGGCACCATACATGTTGGGAGTATCAACCCCATTAAGATAAGCTTTGATTTCTGGTATTCCAGGTCCAGCAGCTGTGGGTGCAAAACACACACACAGAATAGAAGCAACAAATGTCAAAATGAAATTAGCTCCAGTGAAATATAGGAAACCTGTCAGGTACCTGCACCATATATCAGATATTCATATTCATTCACAGTTTGCACAGTTCATATAACAAAATTCTCACACACATAAAACCTGAAGCTGGATATCTTGCAAACATTTTTCCCTCTCATAGAAGTAAAGAAATTCTGGGATTACAAGAGAGAATAGAAGATGGGGGAAATTGATCTCTTACCTTTCCTTTTGGATAAAGTTGACAACAGCAAGAAGCTTGTACCCTGCAATGTTCTCTATAGCAAGATTGATCAAAGTGGCTATGACACCAGTGAGAAGTCCAACAAGGAATGCAAGAGCCCATTTCCAGAATATGTACTGCAAAACTTGAGTTCTTGATCTGCTCCTCCAATCTTGTTTGAACAGGTCATTCTCATTGATCCTGCACAGAGGGAGGTTCTTCAAAATGAGTACACAAAGTGACATATACACATGAAAATTGAGCATGATGGTGTCTTGTTCTGGTTTCTTACTCATAATCCAAGCTTTCTATGTAGGAAACTTTTGCTCCAACAAGAGCAAGTGGATTGGAAGACAATGTCCTGTTCCTCTTTAGCAGAGGCTCATTCAGTGGATTGCTTTCTGGATCTCTTTCTTCAACCTCTTCCACCATGGTGTCATTCATTGATGTGCTTTCTTTCTGCACACCAGATTCCTTACTCATTGGAACAAATCACCAAACAGTTGAGGCACACAAACTGATCAATATCTGGAGTTGACACCCTTACGAAAAGAAGTTTTGGATTGGAACAAAGTGCTTCAACAAACCTATATATGAAAAAGCAATTCAAAGCATTGCTCATTTCCGTTTAAATTATGACACATGTTATGCAAGATTTTGACAAAGTAAAACTGGTGGACCCATCATTAGATGAGGTTCTTGTTATCGGTGTGATCAGTGTTTATGATTATCTTTCGGCTTTTAAACTCATTAAGCTAAAGATCTTACAAGGAAAACTTGCAAATTTAACTTTGATAATTGTTGGAGTAATTGTTACTAAATGGGTATAAATAAATTGTTCTTAAATGTTTGGAATGGAAATCGTGGCTGTTATCGCTCTGTGTTTTTTCAATGTCTATTTTAAGTCTTTGTCTCACCAATAATTTATTGTACAATGAGAACATGACATGTTTTTATAATATGGTTTTCTATTTATTTCGGACCACTTGCCATGAGTTAAAGCCACATGCAAGGCATGAATTTAAGGTATGATTGAGGCTAATATTCAGCTACCTAAACAAATTTCCACAAGTTAATTTATTTGGACCATAAACTTCAACAACTTTATGAAAATATATAAAAAATAAAATTATATTTTTTTTTTTGTAAATTAAAAGTTAAATTTATTTTTTGATATGAATCAATATAGTTCATTTAATCAAATTGATTATAATGAAGGTACAATACAACAAATAATATATATGACATTATTTTTGTCAAAATTGAAAAGAGACTTAAATTATAAACATTTAATGAATATATCTTTTGAATGTAGAGATATATTTGTTTATAGACTTAAAAATATATCTTTAAGGGTAGTGGATTTTGTCAAACAGAATAAAATAAAATTGGAGTTTCTTTTTTTCTTTATCTTGAATAGACTGAAATTCAAATATCTTAACAAATGATAAAATTCTGAATCAAATTTTGCTAATAGTAGTCAATAAATGTTATATTAAAAAATAGTATTATTGTTGTGTCATCATATATATTTGATAAAAAACAGAACATTACATTCACAATAAATCAAATCAAAAGGTTATTAAACTAAATTAAATTTAAAATTTGAAGGAGGCAATTTAATAAACAAATTTTAATTTGATTATAATTAATTTTTATTTGAAAGATTTTAGTGTAGAAGCTTATCCGTACAACTCACGATAGTGACAAGGTTTGAATGTTCCAAAAGAAAACTGTTCTAAACCTACTTCGTAATTGTTAATTAAGTTACCATGTTTTGTAAGTAAAGACTCAAAGTTTATGGGTCATGATACATATATTCGCTGTCAAAAAATAATTAGGATTCGTCAAATATTTCTGATCATTACGATTAATACTTAAATAGTTACATGCTTTATCATTTATAAATAAAATAAATATATTTTCTGAGTAATCAAATTTCATAATCATGGGAAAGATTTTCACTCCAACTTTCATTTCATTGACATTAAATATAAATAATTTGTTGTAAGAACTTTTGGGAAACTTCTACGACATCTGAAACAAACTTTTTATGTAATAATAATTAGGCATTGGAATCATCTTTTTTGCGACAAGTCAGCGAAATCATCATCACGTGAGGCACGTGTTACATTCTTTTAGTTATTAGGTTTAGTTGATGTTATGGTTTTCAATTTTGATGAACCCTTTCACATCTCACAAGACTTTTGGTTTAGAATTCTCAAATTGCCCACGTCACTTGTCATTTATTATATAATAATTTTCGTTTAACATCAAACATCTTCTTTTCAACTAATTAAATTACAAATTATTAAGCAAGTACTTATGTTTTTTGTTTTCTTTCTTTTACTTTTCGCAATATTTCTTTTCTATATTTCTCTTTCTTTTTATGCAATCATTCATCTTTTATATTTCTTCTTTTCTCTATCTCTCTATTTTTACACCAATAAAGTTTTAAATGGGATGGGTTATTATCATAATGAAAAAACGTATTAGTAAATTCTACACCATTACGTTTCCAAACTTACACTAAAATTAGCGACTAAAATAATGGCTTGCCTCTACAAATAATTATTATTATTCAAGGATTTTTTTAGCGTTAACTATATTATCTATTTTATAAAATATTTTATTAATTTCTTTTTCATATTGTACTATCAATTCTTATTATTTTCACACGTTCTCACCACTTATAATTTTTGTTCTCGTGGTTTTAAAATTTTACATATTCTATTATCTTATTATTAGAAAAAAAAATGTATTATTTTGAAAAAGTTAGAGATAAAAAGACGGTCATGTTATAAAGACACATATAAAAAAAACGTGAAAATTAAAAAAGAATAATGTTATAGGAAAAACGTTTAAGTGAAAAAATTGTAAAATAATTACACACGAGTATAAAAACGAATATTTAAACATTGTATTACTTATTGAAATTTATTGATAATTATAATTTTTGTACCTTTGAAATTCTATTCAATAAATCCTTTTTTTTATTTATTTTAATAAATTTACTCATAAAATGTGCATTTGAAAGTACATGTTAAAAGTGAGTGTTGGAATGGTTTCTTTTATCATTTGTGAGAGTAATTAGTGTAGAGAGACGAATACACGACAAATCAAAAGAGACAAATTTACGACAACATGTTACATGAGCCAACTAATTTTATTTTATTGTGTGTGGTGTGTGTGTGTTTATATTAGAATTGGGTGGCAGAAAAAGCTTGAGGAAGAAAAAGTCAAAAGAAGCTAGGGAAGTAGGAGAAGGTGTAGTGGGTTAGGATAAAGAAAACTAGAGAAACGTGTGAATGTAGATAAGAGCAGAAAGAAAAAGGTGGCTAATGAAAATAGATTCTAATTCCTTTTGTGTGTTTATACTTTCTTGGACAAAATGGAAGAAAAACTATTATTTATTCTATTTTGGAAATGAATTATTCTCTTTGATATATCCGTGTGATTTGTCCATTCATTTTTAAAATGTTGGAAATGTTAATTTGTTTTTTTCTGTAATGGACGACGCTTAAGTTAAAATTCTTTCTTGTTGGACGTGATCATAAGATTTCGATTCACCGTAGAAATTACGTTCACTTATATGATGTTACCTGGATGTAATAATCTTATTATTATTATTATTATTATTATTATTATTATTATTATTATTATGAGAGTAAAACTTTTGTTAGTTTTCTTAGCTGCGTTCGCAATGTGAGTTATTTTTATTTTGAATTTGGTTTCGATATTTTTGATAATTGGATTGAATTTCTTGGTCTAGGAACATGTAAGTGGGTGTAGGAATTTCTTGGTTTCGCTATCTCATACTCATTCTTGTAGAAAAAATTTATCCTCATTCTTATACTCAAATCCAACGAGTATTAAATTTTTGTTTCATCCCCATTTTCATCAGATAACAAGTATAATCTCGTACCCATACCGACCATACCCGTTTTCTTACTACTTCAATATTAATTTTAATTAATTTTTATAAAATAATAAAAAATTATGATAAAGGAAACATAATATTATCAAATATTCAATATTAGAATGATGATTGTTTATTCGATATCAAATACTTTAAAATAAATTATAATTGTTTATATTTTAGATTATAATACCAAATAAAATTTTATGAGAATCAAAACATTTATTAAATTTGTAAATATTAATAAATCATAGTTGATAAAATTTAAAAATATTTTTTAAAAACTATAATAGGAAAACAAATATTCAAATTAAAATATATTTTAAATGTTTGTTTACTTCGATCTTTTAAATTCTAATGAATTTTTTTTATATACACTAATAAAAGTTATAATATATCATTTGATCAAAATGATACAAAGAACAAATAATAATCATAATAAAAGTTTAAAATAAATTATAATTTTTTACATTTTAGATTATAATACCAAATAAAACTTCATGGGAATCAAAATATTTATTAAATTTGCAAACATTAATGAAATCTAGTTGATAAAATTTAAAAATATATTTTTAAAAATATAAAAGGAAAAAAATATTCAAATTAAAATATATTTTAAATGTTTGTTTACTCATTTCTTATAAATTCTAATGAATCTTGTTTTTATACACTAATCAAAGTTATAATACATCACTTGATCAAAATGATACAAAAAATAAATAATAATTATAATAATTAAATTTTAACATAGATCTTGTATCTTTTGAACTTCAATTATGTTGGATGGTAATAAAAAAATATTCATGACAATTACATTAAATTTTTATATTGTAGTAAATAAAAGTTATTTATAAAATTATAGTGAAAGAATTACAGTATGATGTATAATAAGTTAGAAAATAAAAAATAATTAGATAAAATATATCAAAATAGTATTCTACATAATGAAGATAAACAACAAATAAAAATATTAAAAAATTAACAAATGTTTAGAAACAATTTGAGAGACTATTGAAAGAAATCGCACAAAGGAAAATAGATGTATAATTAAGGGTATGATAAGATGAAAAATATCTAAGAAAACTTTTCAAATATCAACATATATACTCAATGGTTGAGAAATAACAAAAAATGTTTTAGTGAAACAAAAAAGTTCTTCAAATGAAACAAAAACTAATAATAATAAGTAAATTTTTTTTTTATATTACCTAGTAAACGAAAGGTTTGTGCTATTAAATACTTAAATTGAGAGTATTAAACATTCTCATATGTGAAAGAAAAATATACAATAAATAAAAATATTAAAAAATAATAGAAATATTCAAATGTGAGACATTAAAAAAAATTTTGACATACATTCTTTTTAACATAATTACATAAAGGTTATAATAAGATGAAAAATATAATAGAGATGTGAATGAGTTTCATGACAAACCATATAATTATAAGAAATTAAAAATAGTAAGTGTATATATCACCAGTGCTGTAAGGGCTTTTTGTCCTGATTATGTTCCTCATTTTGCCTCGGGTCTGAAACCGAGGCATATTGGGGCGAGGCCAAAAGGTCCCTTTTGGCCTCGGTTGTGCCTCGGGTCAGCTAGGACCGAAGCAATAGGTTAAAAATATTTTTTTTTAATTAAAATTTTCGCAGACTCTTTGGCCTCGGTTATGGTAAAAACTGAGGCCATAGGAAACCTTTTTGCTTCGGTCTTGGTAACAACCGAGGCCTATTCTACTGCTTTTTTTTTTAAATAAATTTTCTGTTTTATTGTGATTCCCACATTTAAACCTGCATATTTTTTTCACAGAGCAACACAAACCAGAACAGAATATTTTCTCAAACATCCACAATCCAAAAACATTTAAAAGATAATTATATCAACAACATTAAAATCAATTAATGAATAAAATCAAATCAAACAATTATAAATATATGGATAGAAATATCAAACCTGGAGGGAACACCATGCAAGACATTTTGCCTTAGTCGTTGATCTCCCTAACAACATGTTATGTCCAATAATTGAACTATGATAAAGGGAATAAGTTAGGATACTTTCACTAGTGCAGAAATTGATTTTTACCTCGCCTTATATGCCTCGGTTGTCCAGGAACCGAAGCATATAATGATGCGGTGACATTTTTGCAATTTCAGACAACTTTTATGCCTCGGTTCAGCCTAACCCGAAGCAAAAGAGAGATATATGCTTCGGTTCGCCAAAAACCGGTTCCAAAGGAGGCTCATATGCTTCGGTTACACAGACCCGAAGCCAAAAACCCACTAGTTGTTACCTCTTTGACCTCGGGTGAGTATGAATCGGTGCCAAATAGGGCTATATGCCTCGGTTCAATTAATAACCGAGGCCATATGGTTTAATTAGGGCACCAAATTCGCGAGCCCCCTTTCTTTTCTTCTTCCCCGCGCCCCCTATCCGCAACAGTACCCTTTCTCTTCTCCCTCTGGCATGGCTGTTCCATGGCTCGTTGACGCTGTTGTTGCAGGTTGCTCTCGCTGCTGCAATGGAGGTGTTGGTCGCAGTTGCAGATCTGCGCAGCGTTGAGGATTGTTCGAATCTGGCTCGCGTGCAGGAAGTGGATCTGTGTTTGCTCTCGCTGCTGCAATGGAGGTGTTGGTCGCAGTTGCAGATCTGCACAGCGTTGAGGATCGTTCGAATCTGGCTCGTGTGCGGTTGCAGGTCCAGACAGTGTTGTTGCTGTTGCGGAACGCAGGCTGCTGTTGCGGTGCCGAAACTCGTGGTCGCGGTGGTGCTGCTGAGTGTGACGCGGTGGCTTCCATGGAGGTTGGCCGTGGTTATGGTTCGTTGCAGGTGGTGCGGTGGCTGACAACGAACATATGCAGATCTAGTTCGCTCATGGCGAGGAAGATGGTGGTGGCCGCTGCGTTTCGTCGGCGATGCGTTACGGAACACTATGGCTTCGGTTCATTTAGAACCGAAGCATAAAAGGAACTTTATGGCTTCGGGTAACGACCGAGGCCAAAAGGGGTGTCTTTAGGTCTCGTCCCAATATGTCTCGGTTCCAGACCCGAGGCAAAATGAGGAAAATAACCGGGGCAAAAAGCCCGTACTGCACTAGTGTTTTATATAACACGTCATTTTCATAAGATTGAGATTAGGTTTCTTACCAATCTATCACTTGTCTAAGATGGTTGGGAGGAGGGCGGTGCAAAGAGCAAAACCACACAGCAAGGTTCTCCCTTAGAGAAACCAAGTAATTGCCAATGACGTTTGAGAAGAAAATAAATTCATTGTTATGCATTATAAGGCTTCGGTTTTTGGGTAACCGAGGCATATAAGCGAGGTAAAAAGAAATTTCTGCACTAGTGTGTGTATATATATATATATATATATATATACATGGTTACTTAATTAATTGTAAATATTTTAATAATTTAAACGGACGAGTATTATGGCGGAGATATGTACATCTACATACCTATGCCCATACCCAATTGAAAAAGTCAAGAATTTCCCATACCCATACCCATATCAGTCAATGCAAAAATTCTTTGTAAAACCAGGAACGAGTTTATATACCATCTCTAACTGAGTGTGTATACAAGTTTTTTAATTTTGGAAGTCCATTAAGTATTTAATTTTCCAAAACACACCATATGATATAGCCTTTGGTGAAAGACACGTCGCTTTAAATGAATCACATTAAATTTCCTTATTTAAAGGTCTTATATCTCATTCATTTGTATTTACTTTGCTTTGAACTCTTAATCTCAATCATTATTTCCTTTTCTTGGTCAATCAAGTATGATTCTTTTCATATTTTTCTCTTCTTTGTTTTCATTTTTTTTTTGGCAACTACCTTATGGATAGGGAGGTCCTTAACACCAATGAAGATTATGTTTTACTAATTCTTTCTTCTTAGAATAAGAACTCATGGAGGTTTTGAGGTTTTTTTTTTTCCTTTTTCTTTATCGAACGGGTCAATTTGATCAAATAACTCCTCTTAGCATAGTTTTGTGAAGAATTCAAATTTAAGTTTGAACAATCGACCAATTTAATTATTTAATTAAATCAATTATGTGAAACAAATCAAAGGATCATTTAATTTAATTTATATCTAATTATCAAATCAAGATTTATAAAACCAAAATTGTAATTTATAATCAAAGAGAAAAACAAACTCAGAATGTACAATAATTGGTACAAAAACTCAATTCAAATTGTTTGATCTTAATTTTTTTAATAGATCTTCAAATATTAATTCTCCTTTGCCGAAGACTAGAAAACGCATATGAGAAAAGAAAAGGAAGAGTCAAAACAAAATTTGAGAGAAAATAGTGAAAATGAGATGAATAGACACTTTCTAAAACTAAAAAAATTAAGCAAATGATCTGTGTAAATGTTTAGAGCACATTTAAGTCATATATAGGCTATGTAATCTGAAGTAAACATGGTTCTAAATGTGCATTACAATTAGGTTCATAAGCAAAATGACCAAAGTTTATGTTAAACCAAACGAAAATGAATATGCATGGGTTATTTTAAAAAAATTCAGCATATCTCAACTTCTAAAAATCATAAAAAAGAAAATAGCAGAAAACTTTAAATTAAACAAAGCATGTGATAATTTTGAAGCCTGAAAATATAGAATTCAATGCAACTAAAAGAAGTCAAAATAAGATCTATATGAATACTTATAGCCACAATAGTAAAAAAAGCCATATGAGTCGAAAATACAATAAATAAATAAATATATACATTGAATCCAGTTTATTAAAAATGAAAATAAAGCATGTATATCGAAAGTTCTTTCAATATACAATAAAACTATAAATACATATACAAAATATGTGTCATGAAATAGGTTCTCCATGTATGTTTTGAGACTCTTGTATTATCATTAATGGATTCATCTTGAACTCTGAAAGATAGTGTTTTGACTTGGAAAGAATTGTAGATTTGTGTAATTTGAGAAATACTTTACCCACAACTTAGAGGAAACTTAAATGTTCTTATCAAAATGAATTTTAAAACGGAGCATATATTTTTATTTGATTGTAGACTTATGAATTATAATTATAGCGTTCAAATACAAAATGAATGTATACTTATAAAAGATTCTTTAACACTCTATTCATCACAAATACAAAATGATAATAATATGAGAGTAAAAAAAATTTATTAAATAATATTTTAATAAATAATATATTTATAGACCTTTAGGACACTATAAATAAGATTAAACAAATATATATTTTTTTCATTTCTTAGTTAGGCTCCTTGCACTATATTCAATTGGTGAGGTGATTTAGCTATTTTTATTCTTAAATTGGATTTCAATTGATAATTACACTTTAATTCTATTATAAGAAAGTAAAAGTTGTCAAAGTGTTTATTTTAAAAAATAATGGAAGTTACCAAATTTCACAATGATTTGTTAACAAAACAATTTGTTTTAAGTATTATTAAACGACCTATATGTTGAATGCAATTCATTAGTATCAAATTTATACTTAACCTACTATCTCTGAAAATAAATTACCCTTAACAATTCTATATAACTTGTAAAGGAAGAATTTTAAGATCCAATGCTAATGTAAAATAGTTTATTATTTAATGAACTACTAACTCAGAAGATTTTGACTGTTTAACCGATACTCAAATATCTTAACACTTTCTCAATGGGAATTAAATCAAAGAAATATTAGTTGATTATGATTTACCTAACTTTCATTTGACAATAATTATTTTTAAAATATAAAATGAAGCAACTAATTATATTTTAAAATAAACTAAATTAAATAGACGCTGAATCAGATATAGAGAACATCAAACAATCATGATCATGTTTGCAGAATCGTTTTCTAATATAAACAAATGGTTTATGATTGGTTCTATCGTTCCATAAAAGTGATCAACAAACTCCTTTTACATTTTGATTCATTCACCTTATAATATTCAAACATGCATTAATTATGCTATCTGTGAGACAGTGCTGGGCCATATAAAATAACACAGAGGAGACACGTGTAAGGAGCAAAGTGTTGGTGAGATAGAAGAAATTTTAGGATCAAGGGTGCAGAACTACGTTGGCCCTTCACTTCTTCAAAGGTTGTGTTGTTTGGATATATTTGAAATAAATTATGATTACTTTATTCAACCAAACACAATCCAAAACCATAGACTTGCCACCTCCAACAATAGCCACAAATAGCGACAACTCAAGTTTTTGTCTATTCTTCGCGTCCAATGGATGTTGTGGTGTTGGATCATGTGTTGCGTTTTGGAGTTATCATGGATTGTGGCATGAATTCAGGCTTTTTGGTTGGTTCAGATCTAAGGTACAAGACATTTTGAACCACAATATATAGTGTTACAGCCTAATATGAACAGTTCTGGGAATTTTCAAGTGTGAATATAATTCAGTTATGATATAAGTGAAATACCTGTTAACATGACAATTATTGTTAATAAATTAACAACTAGGTTATCTCTTTAATGTATGAAACATGGTGATATTGGCTCGCAAATCATAGTTTATTTTATGGATGATCTAGTGGTAACATGCACCTTAATTTTCTGTTGTTTGATAGTCCATTTACTAGGAAGTTTGTCTGAAGATTGATCCAGAAAATTTTTAATAAGGTTTCTGAATCATCAAGCATAATGTCTTAGTTTCTATTGAGACTTGTATTATAATTGGGCCTCCAACTGGGCCTCCAACTGGGCCTCCAACTGGGCCTTGCACCTACAACATAAGAAAAGTATAGAAAAAGAACTTGGCGGTTTTGGGTGTTATGTTACCTCTTGGGTTGGCGTTGGTTCCCATTAGAATGGTATTTCATCTGTTTCAAATGGTCATTTAATGCAAGTAATTGTCCAGATGTTGTTCTTTTGTAAGATTATTTATCTTGTAATGTCATTTAGAAGTGATGATATAACTTTTACCTTTTTTTGATAAAACATTTCAATGCTGAAAAAATAAAATATATTATATTTGAATTGTTTGTAATTAAATTTTTTTCATTTCTAAATATATTGTTTGGATAAAGAAATTAAAATACCTTTCATTTCAATTTTTTGTTTGGATAAAATAATTGAATTTCTTGTGAGATAAAATTTCATTTTAACAATATTTATTTTAAGCTTAATTATGTTTTGAATTCATGATAAATTTGAAAACGGATTCGACGATCCAGATGGGCCGGACCAACCTGACTACCTAACTGGGCTGGCCCAACCCTATGACCCTATGTCTCGGCTCGTTTGGGTCATTGGCTCGGCTTGGCCGCACGAAGTCATCGGACCCGCCCAACCCATCTGGGTCGTTGGGCTCGTTTATGTTATCGCCCCCCACCCCCCAAACCCATCGAGTCATCAGCCTGGCTCGTCGAGTTCACCTATGGATTAGGCAAAATTGACAACTCTACCAGAGAGTTAAGAGTGTGAGGTTGAGTGAGAAGAATTTTAAATTCCATCTATTTTGAGAGTATTTGAATTTCTACTAATTTAACTAATTAAAATATTTCAAAAAGAAATACTTCCATTTTGAATACTTTTTAATTTCTATGTATCATTAAAGATTTTGGTTCTGCTTGACTTGAGTAGAAGTGCTGATAAAGTTTGTGTAATTTAACATATTATGATAATTGACTACAAATTAACTTATCCAAGTGGAATTCCTACTGTTGTTCTTATAAACTGTTGTCAAGATTCTATTTTCTCTTATTTGTGCATGGAACATGAGAACCAGCGGCTGAGCGGTTTTCTCCTATTTGATGCAGGGCTTCCAAGTGCCTCTACTGAGTCGCCTCTGCTGCTAGTCTTGCATACTCCATCTGTTGCAGGGCTAGGTTTTGTTGATTAACCATGTTAGCATTCTGCTGCTGCATGGCTGCGATCATCGCCTCAATTGCTCCCACCAAATGAGGATTATCTGGGTTTGGAATAGGAGGAGGAGGCCTAGGTGCCATAGCTCTGACCACACAAAGAAAGGAACCATCAGATTAGTCAACAGGTACCACAACCATGCCAAAGACGTTACGAGGAACACACAACAGAAACTAAGCAAGCTCACACCTACAGATCCTAAAGGAACCACTGCTCTGATACCAAAAATGTAACATCCCGTTTTAATAGTTTTTATGCTATCAAACAAAACATTAAATTATGATAATTCAAAAGCAGATGATAGTAATAGGCCGGTATAAGGTATCAATACAATCATCCTCAAAATAACTATACATGTATTGCCTATACATACAACCTACACTTAGAAAAGGGTTACAAAACGCCCAAAACATCTAAGCAAAACTAAAGGTGAAAGCTACTACTGGAAGCGTCCAAACACCACTCAACTCCTGTCCAGTAGAGGTGTATCCTCACCTGCACTTTTAGCTGCTCACGCCAATCATTAAGGGGGATCATTGCAAAATAGAAAGACACACAGAACAAACATATGCAAGAAGGGTAAGCTAACTTAAATAAAAAGGAATCATACAATTTAATAGTTAAGCATCAATCAAGGTCTATCATACAATTATCAGAATTGTTCAAATCACCACAATCATAACACATCATCACCATTCTAGACTTGATATCCGGATTATGTAAGTGACATTGGAGTCTTGGTGGCTTGCACCTATGACGGTTCCCAAACTCTGCAGAGTTTTGGGCACAAGGGGTATTCACCCAACCACTTCCAAGGTAAACCCCCTTCTCGTCTATGACGGATCGGGTCCATAGATTGGGACCTCCTGCTACTCCTCCCGACATAATCTATTATACTCTATATGAGTCTTAATGGTTATAAGAGCGTCAGGATACCACCAATTTGAGTCCTCATGTCCTTACATTCACTAAAACCACCATCTTTAGAATTTCCCTTGAAATCCTAATTTCACCACATTCTCATACAGACCAATTTCACACAATTACATCACACTGACTATCATGCATAAAACTCACATACTAGATAGGCCATTATCACATCAATCCAATTAGCACAACTTCGTTTAATCAAAAATAGGGAAGGAACTCAAATTCTGCAGTGAATCTCGCTCAAGCTAAAGGATCTCACTTGAGCTAAAGAGTTGTCTCGCTTAGGCGAGTCACTTTCGCCTGGGCGAGACTCCAAACAGAGAGTAACCCCAAAATCTGAGCGAATTCTCGCTCAGGCTAAGCTGTCTCGCCTATACGAGATTGACTCTCGCTCAGGTAAAACCAGCTCGCCTAGGCGAGACCTCGCGCAGCATCAGGGGTGAGTTTCTAGTGTTTTCGCTCAGGTAAGAGCTGCTCGCCTGGGCAAAACTATCAGAATTTCAATTTGTTTTCACATGCAAACCACACAGTTCATGCCACACTCGAAATTCATCACACACAATTGTTCATACTCATCAATCAACACACAATTCATGTAATTCTAACCCTAATCAACGATTCCTTTGCGAAATTAGAGTGAGAGGTTAGCTTCCCTTACCTTTTTCTGATTTTTGAACTTGGCAAGACAATGCCTCAACAGGGAGAGCTCAGAACCTCAATCCAACCTAAGAAAATGCAACACAGTGTTGCAAGAGAAAGGTTAGACCTAATTAACCCAGAAACTGAAGATGAATTCTGTGGGGAGAATCAGAAGGAGCTATAGTTGGTTTAACTTACTCTGAAGAAGGAAACAAAGGTTGAAATTTCACAGAGGGTCCACCAAGGGCTTCACTTCCAGGGCCTAAATGCAAGAGAAAGTAACTGTGACTGAGGGAAGAGAGAATTGTGAAGGAGGAGTGGCTGATGGAGTATTCAGTGTGTGAGGAGAGTGTAGGGAGAAAGAGTTAGTGTTCTGTGTTTTGTAGAAACATGGGTCTCACATTCCCCCTAACTACTAAAATTTTCAACGCGAAAATTGAGACTTACCGGAGAAGAAGTGTGGATATGACTTTCTCATGTTTTCTTCTAATTCCCAAGTGGAATCACCTGTCCTCTTGTCTAAAAGACCTGGACTAAACTGATGGACTTCCCTCTAAGCTGCTTTTTTTGGATATCTCCTAGACCAACGGCTTGAACCTCCACTGTAAAATCTCCCCTAATCTACAAATCTTCCACCTCAAGCACATGGGAGGGGTCAGGCACATACTTCCTGAGCTGTGAGACGTGAAACACTAAGTGGAGGTTGGCCAAAGGAGGAGCTTAGGCGATCTCATACGTCACTGGTCCAATTCTTCTCAGAATCTGGTATGGACCAATGAACTTAGGAGACAACTTCTTCGAGCGAATTGCCATTCCCACACCAGTAGTCAGGGAAATTCTCAACAAGACATGGTCCCCCGGTTCAAAATCCAAGGGTCTTCTCCTCCGATCAGCATAGGATTTCTGTCTACTCTGAGATGCTCTCATTCTTTCTTGTATATGCTTGACCTTCTCAGTGGTCTGCCTCAGAAGCTTTGGTCCCACCACCACTGACTTTCCATCCTAATACCAGCACAAAGGTGTCCTGCACCTCCTGCCATAGAGAGCCTCATAAGGCATCATGTCAATGCTGGCATGAAAGCTGTTATTATATGTAAACTCCACTAAAGGCAGGACCTCGTCCCACACACCTAGATGGTCAAGCACGCACATCCGCAAGAGATCCTCAAGAGACTGGATGGTTCTCTCGGACTGCCCATCAGTCTGAGGGTAATAAGCGAAGCTCTCAGCCAATCTAGTACCCATAGGATCCTGCAACATCTGCCAAAAGCGGGAGGTGAATCGTGGGTCTCTATCAAAGACTATACTCGACAACACACCATGCAACCTCACGATCTCACTGATATACAATTGCGCCAGCTTCGCCATGGACATCCTCAAGTTTACTGCTAGGAAGTGGGCACTCTTGGTCAGGCGGTCTACTATAACTCATATAGCATCGTGGCTCCTCACGGTCCGTGGTAAATGGGTGACAAAGTCTATAGCAATGCTATCCCATTTCCACTCTGGTATCTCAAGCTGCTGTAGCATCCCTCCCGGTCTGTGATGCTCTACCTTAGCCTTCTGACAGGTTAAGCATGATGACACATACCGAGCAACATCTTGTTTCATGCTCGACCACCAGAAGTATTCTTTCAGGTCATGATACATTTTAGTCATGCTTGGGTGCATGCTAAAATGACTCTTGTGCCCTTCCTCAAGAATCATACCTTTTAGCTCTAAGTCTTCAGGTATGCAGACCCTACCTCTGAATCTCAACACCCCATCACCTCCTATTATGAAGTCCTTGGCCTTCTCGGTGCCAAGCAACTCTACCGTCTTCTATAGCTTGGGGTCAGATAGTTGCCTCTCTTTTATCAAGGTAAGGAAATCACTAGACACCGTGAGATGGTTACATCTAATGACTCCCTCACCTAAAACCACCTGCAATCGCATGTCTCTGAACTGTTCCACCAAGTCTAACTCCCTGACCATCATATGAGACGCGTGAACCGCTTTTCTGCTTAAGGCGTCAGCCACCACATTCGCCTTTCCCGGATGGTACAACAGCTCGAGGTAAAAGTCTTTAGAGAACTCCATCCACCGCCTCTGCCTCATGTTTAACTCTTTCTGGTCAAACAAGTACTTCAAACTCTTATGGTCACTGAAAACCTGGAATTGTGCACCATATAGATAGTGTCTTCAGATCTTCAGGGCAAACACCACCGCTGCTAACTCCAAGTCGTGTGTGGGGTAGTTCTTCTCATGATTCTTCAACTGCCGTGAGGCGTATGCCACTACTCTCCCGTCTTGCATCAGAACACATCCCAATCCCTGATGGGAGGCATCATAGTAAACCTCAAAGGGTTTACCGGTATCAGGAATCACTAACACTGGGGCGCTAATTAACTTTTGCTTTAGCTCTAGGAAGCTCTCTTCACACTGGTCGGTCCAAGCAAAAGGTTGATCTTTACGAGTTAGCTGAGTCAAGGGTGCTGCTATCTTTGAGAATCCCTTAATGGATCTCCTAAATAGCCCGCCAACCCCACAAAACTCCTTATCTCAGTCACTGACTTAGGACGCTCCCATTTTAACACAACTTCCACCTTAGATGGATCCACTGATATGCCCTGAGCGGAGATCATGTGCCCCAAGAACTGAACTGAAGTCATCCAGAACTCACATTTTGACCGCTTTACATACAACTGCTTCTCTCTTAGTATGCTTAGAACTGTTTTCAGATGTTCTGCACGCTCTTCATGAGTTCGGGAGTATATCAAGATGTCGTCGATGAAAACCACCACGAACTTGTCTAGGAATGGCCTGAAGATTCTGTTCATGTAGTCCATGAATAAGGCGGGGGCGTTAGTCACACCAAACGACATCACTACAAAATCATAGTGCCCGTACCTAGACCTGAAAGCGGTCTTCTGCACATCATCAAACTTGACTTGAATATGATGGTATCTTGATCTCAGATCAATCTTGGAAAACACTATAGCACCGTGCAACTGATCCATCAAGTCGTCAATCCTTGGCAGATGGTACTTATTTTTGATGTTTAACTTATTTAGTTGCCTGTAATCCACATAGAGTCTAGAACTACCGTCTTTCTTTTTAACCAGTAACATTGGCGCTCCCCAAGGTGATACACTATGCCTGATAAACTATTTTTCTAGTAGCTCTTCAATCTGTTTCTTTAACTCAACTAGCTCAGCAGGAGTCATTCTGTAGGGTGCTATAGACACTGGTCCTACTTCTGGCACCAAATCAATGGAGAACTCAATCTCCCTAGTAGGGGGTAAGCCTGACACATCCTTAGGAAATACATCTGACAAGTCCCCTACTACAGGTGTCTCCATGTGTCTGCTTTCAGTCTCAACAGACAGTTGAGTCAAAATCATGAAGCACTGAGATCCTTCCTTCATTGCCTTATCCACCTGCTGTGAGGACATCAGTAGGTCTTCATCTTCCAAGCTAGGAAACAACACCTTTCTCTCGTTGCAGTCAATGAGAATGTGATTGGCAGATAGCCAATCCATTCCCAAAATGACATCTAGCCCCTCCAATATGAGGTTTACTTTGTACTTGCGTCCCTCAACCTCGATCTTACACCTAGCACACGCGGTCGAGGTTCTGACTAACCCAGAAGCAGGTGTGGACACCACCAGGTCATACTGGAGCTCCCTCACCGGAAGGCCCAACTCTACCACTCTAGATTCCGACACAAAGGAGTGTGTCGCTCTCGAAGCATACAGAACACGCAAGCTCCTACCAGCTATCACACAAGACCCGATGATGAGGTTACTTGATCCAGCTGGCTCTGCACTCATCACGGCGTACACCCGATCAGTTGCCTTTGGTCTCGCACCTCCCCTCGTCTAATGTGGCTGAGGCTGTGATGAAGGCCTCGACACTATACTCCTACCAGATGGGCAATCCTTGATGAAGTGGCCCTCCTGGCCGTATTTATGGCATGTCCTCTTACCAGAGAGTTGGGGGCAGGCATTCCTCAAATGGGCCCCCCGCAATGAAAGCATTGTGGCCTAGAAGGCTGGGATTGCTGAGGCTGATGTGAGAACCTCCTAGGCCCCTAAGGCTGAGGCCTAGAGTATGGCTTCCTCCTATCGTCGTGTCTACTCGTGGACCTAGATGGTCCTCCCACCTTCTCTTGAGACCTCTGCTAAGCTTCAACTTCAGCCTTAAGTTTCTCCATTACTTTTGCCTTCTCTACCAAGGCAGGGAATTCTTTGATAGAGAGTGGAACCACCATGAGTTTGAGGTCACCTCTAAACCCATTCTCAAACTTTCTACACTGTTAGTCTTTCGCCATTTTTAAGGTGTGAAATCTGCCCAAGTGTTTAAACTTTTCAGCGTACTCCGACATTGACATGTCTCCTTGCATCAGTTGCAAGAACTCAACCTCCTTTGCATACCTCAAACTATCTGGGAAGTACTCAGCATAGAACTTCTTCTTGAACAGTTCCCATGTGATGGGTTCTCTGCTGTCTTCCAACATCATCTTCTCCAGCAAGAAGATACTCAGTGTATGCTAGTCTGTTCTCTGCAGGACATCTATTTGCATCATAGATTCATTCCATGTCCCGCATCCACTAGTCGGCTCCATCCGGGCTAACCTTGCCATCAAAGCGGGATGGATGATGCTGTAGGAAATCCTCTAAACTCCACTCTTGCACTCGTGGTAGTGAAGCTTGGGAAGAACCAGTGGCTGAGCGGTTTTCTCCTATCTGATGCAGGGCTTCCAAGTGCCTCTGCTGAGTCACCTCTGCTGCTAGTCTTACAGACTTTATCTATTGCAAGGCTAGGTTTTGTTGATTAACCATGTTAGCATTCTGCTGCTGCATGGCTGCGATCATCGCTTCAATTGCTCCCACCAAATGAGGATTATCTGGGTTTGGAATAGGAGGAGGAGGAGGCCTAGGTGCCATAGCTCTGACCACACAAAGAAAGGAACCATCAGATTAGTCAACAGGTACCACAACCATGCCAAAGACGTTACGAGGAACACACAACAGAAACTAAGCAAGCTCACACCTACAGATCCTAAAGGAACCACTGCTCTGATACCAAAAATGTAACATCCCGTTTTAATAGTTTTTATGCTATCAAACAAAACATTAAATTATG